>ERZ824575.19-NODE-19-length-241401-cov-26.016222_pt1 | contig 241401 bp, 256 predicted proteins | sample MGYA00519470_ERZ824575 | MGnify/ENA primary metagenome ERZ824575 (study PRJEB31778, sample SAMEA3449170) | human gut metagenome | biome: human gut; feature: human-associated habitat; material: faeces | place: United Kingdom | collected 2010/2012 ... | reverse complement strand
TCAACTAGGGTTTAAATAATATTCTTTTAGTGTCTACTTTTTATTGACAAGTTCAACAACCTCTATTTCTTTTTCTTTACATTTAAAATGTAAAGAAGTGTTAAAAAGGCATAATTTAACTTGCACAGAAAGATATAAATTAATATACTTAAATTATGATAAGGCAGTACAAGAAAGGTTATATTATGAAAAAGATATTTAAAATTTTGTTTGGTCTATTAATGACTATGACATTATTTCTTACTGTAGCTGTAGATGTTAATGCAGAAATTAAGATTGATGAAGAAAAGAAAACTATTCCAACCAAAGGAAATTATGTTGCGAACTATGAAATAAAAGATAGTATACTTACAATTAACTTTCCTAAGCCAGAAGAAAAAGAAATTGAAAATGCAAATTTAATTGTGACACTATTTACAGAAGGTTATTATACAATAGCAGATATCATACATGTAGGAGACATAAGAACCTACACTTTAGAATCAGAACTTGTTGAATATAAAGATGAAAATGTAAAATATGATTCCATAACTAAGGCCGTGCCTAAAACACTTAGAATCAAATTAAATGGTGGGATGCCATCAGATGTAATGTGGGATGAAATCAAAAATATTTACGAGGGAAATTTTGTCGGTGGAGCCGGAGACACAAGTGAACCACCACCTATTACTTTTGACAAAAATTCAAAAGCAATAAAAATGGACGATGAGGAATATAAATATATTATTGAAGATGGGGTATTTAAATTAATACCTCAGAAAGAAAATGATGTAATAGATTCATGGCTTATGAATAAGTTAATTATTGCATATATGAATAATGCAAATCCAGGTTATAAAATATTACCACTTACTGAGATAAGTGATATAGGAAATTATGGTGTGTTGCCAGTAAGAAAAGATTCAAGTGATAATATGTATAATTCATTGTCACTAAATCTGAAAATAAGTAATAATGATCCAGAAAAACTAATGAACAAAATAATTGATGAAGTAACTGCAAAAAACACTAGTGATGATCTAAGTAACTCTAAAACTGAAGAAAATAAAAATAATAACAAGAATAATACAAAACCAAGTGGAACAAAAGTAAGTGTAAAAGATACAGATACAACATATTCAAAAGTAGCAATGATCTTAGGCAGTATTTGTATGTTAATAGGAGTGGCAATAGCTACAATAACAGTTGCAAAGGCAAATAGTCCAAAAAAAGAAATATAAGGAATGGTGATGGAGAATGAAAAAAATATACAAAGTTTTATTTACATTATTAGTAATAGTTACATTATTTGGCGTTACTAACGTTAATGCAGAAATTAAACTTGATGAAGAGAAAAAAGAAATAACGTATATAGCTAGTAAGGAATTTTGCGAAGAATGTGAAAATTATACAACATCATATGAGATAAAAGATAATATATTTGAGGTAACATTTAAAGAACCAAAAGAGAGTGAAATATTTTCCGCACAAGTATTAAATAATTCAATAATCTGGGCTCGTAATAATGCTTTTAATATATCAATGTATAATCCGGATTATAATAAATATGATATTTTAAAAGATGGCTTAGCATTAGAAGAAACTGGAGAGGGAGAAAATGAAATACCAAAATCACTTAAAATTAATTTATCATATAACGGAAGAGACAAAGAAGAAAGCTGGAACGCATTAAAAACAGAACTTGCTAAGGAAGAAAGTATAGGTGGCATTGGTGATACCACTGGTCAAGATTCAATAATAGTCTTTAACTCAGAATTTCAAGAAATAAACTACCAAGGTACTAAGCTTAAATATGAAATAGAAAATGGTGTAATGACAATTACTCCTAAATCCAATAAAGAAAAATTAACATTATATATCGCAGATAATTTTATCATGCATTATATTATGGAGCTAGACCTTGATTACAATACAGTTGATATTTATAATTCAAAAATAAATGATAATGGAATAGAAGCAGAAAAATTAGATGGAGAAACATTAAAAAGTTTAAAATTAAATCTAACAAAAACTGGAAAAGAAGCGACAGAAGTTTTAAAAGGTATAATAGAAGCAATGGAATATATTCCAGAGGATGACCCAGATACTCCAAATAATGATAATAAGAATAATACAAAACCAAGTGGAACAAAAGTAAGTGTAAAAAATACTGCAGCTACATATTCGGTAATAGCAATCACTTGTGGAGTTATATGTGTATTAATTGGTGCTGGCCTAATATTTGTATTAAATTCTAATAAAAAGAAAAAATAACACTAAGTTAATTTGAGACTGTCAATTTGACAGTCTTTTTTTATTTTTTATAAAAAAATGTTTACAAAATATAACTTTGATAGTAATATTAGGGTAGCAGTGGATGAAAGTGGTGAAAAGTGGGGGATTAATATGTTGATGGGAGAATATAACCATACAATTGATGACAAGGGTAGAATTATAATACCCGCAAAGTTTAGAGAAGAACTAGGACGTGCATTTATCATAACCCGCGGCCTAGAACAGTGCCTATTTGTATATCCTAAACCTCACTGGGATAAAATAGTAAATAAATTAAATCAACTACCTTTCACAAAGAAAGATGCACGTAGTTTTATGCGCTTCTTTCTCTCTGGCGCTACTGCAATGGAATTTGACAAACAAGGTCGAATCAATATTACCTCTCCATTGATTTCTTACGCCGGCTTAGAAAAGAATTGCGTTATAGTCGGCGTGGGAGATCGACTTGAAATATGGTCAGAAGAGAACTGGAACAAATTCTATAATACTAATAAGGAAGACCTATCAGACATTGCAGAAAATTTATTTGATTCAAATTGGGTAGATGGTGATTAATATGCATATAAGTGTTTTATTACAAGAGTCTATAGCCGCACTTAATTTGAAAGAAGACGGTATCTACGTAGACGCTACATTAGGTTATGCTGGACATTCCAGTGAAATATTAAAGCGAGTAAGAAGGGGTTGTCTTTTCGCCTTTGATCAAGATAGTGAAGCAATTAATTTTAGTAAAAACAAACTATCTAGTATCGGAAACAATTATGAAATTATAAAAAGTAATTTTTGTAATTTAAAGGAAGAATTAAAAAAACGAAATGTAACTAAAGTAGATGGAATATTATTTGATCTTGGAGTATCAAGCCCTCAATTAGATGAAAAAGAGCGAGGATTTAGTTATCACTTGGATGCAAGATTAGATATGAGAATGAATACAGAACAAGAATTATCTGCATATGAAGTCGTAAATTCCTATGATGAAGCAAAATTAGCTAAGATATTTTTTGAATATGGAGAAGAAAAGTATTCAAAAAGTATAGCACGTGCAATTGTAAAAACAAGAGCGGAAAAGAAAATTGAAACTACATTAGAATTAGTTGAAATAATTAAATCTGCTATGCCAGAAAAAGCAAAAAGAGATAAACATCCAGCACGCAAAGTATTTCAAGCAATAAGAATAGAAGTAAATAATGAATTAGAAGTATTAAAACAAGCTCTAAATCAAGCATTGGATATAGTTGATGTAGGTGGAAGAGTAGTGGTAATAACATTCCATTCATTAGAAGATAGAATTGTAAAAAACATATTCAAGGAGAAAACAAAAATTGATTCAAGAGTAAAAGGCCTACCTAATATACCAGATGAATATTTACCAGATTTTAGGCTAGTAAATAATAAAGCAATTGTTCCTAGTTTAGAAGAACTAGAAAACAATAACAGAGCTAGATCATCTAAACTAAGAGTAATAGAAAGAATAAAATAAGGTAGTGAAAGGGGAAAATATGAAAAAGAAAAAGCTTTTAAAGAAAAAAGTTAAAATGGGCAAGTTTGAAAAGTTAATTTATACATTCACTTTTGTTTTAGTGCTTGCTTCACCATTTGTAATTGTATTTTCTCAAGCAACACTATCAAAAATCAATTATGAAGTAGAAAAATCAAAAAAAGAATTAACTAAACAAGAAAAGAAAAATGAAAGTTTAGTAATGAAAATAAATGAACTTGCCTCTCTTGATAAGATACAAGAGGTTGCAGATTCTAAAGGTTTGAGTTATAATAATGATAACATCAAAACTATTGGTGATGAATAAAGGAGTCATGTATGAAAAAGAAAAGTACTAATACAATAAAGTTAAATGCTTTCGTTATATTAGGTGCTATTCTTTTTTTTATTGTAATAATTGCAAGAATAAGTTATTTATCACTATCTAAAAATATAGATGGAATTAATCTACAAGAATTTGCTAAAAAAAGAACAACAAAAACAGATGTATTGTACGCTAAACGTGGTTCAATTTATGATGTAAATGAAAATGTGCTTGCACAAAATGTTTCATCATATACAGTAATTGCATATCTTGATCCATCTAGAACAACTAACCCAGAGAATCCAAAACATGTTGTTGATAAAGAATATACTGCAAAGAAGTTATCAGAAATATTAGATATGGATTATGATAAAATATTAGCATATCTTTCAAAAGAAAATATATATCAAACAGAACTTGGTAATAAAGCAAAGGGAATAAGTGAATTAACAAAGGAAAAAATAGAAGACTTAAAACTTCCTGGAATAGATTTTATTGAAACACAAAAAAGAAATTATCCATATGGAAGATTCTTATCTTATACACTTGGATATGCAAAACTTAGAACTGAAGAAAATGAAAATGGTAAACCAGAAGAAAAAATAGTAGGAGAACTAGGAATAGAAGCTAAGTTTGATAAAGAATTAAGTGGTACTGATGGATATAATTATTATCAGAAGGATAGAAATGGATATAAAATAGCAGGAACAAAAGAATTAACTGAACCTGCGAAAGATGGAAATAATATATATTTAACAATAGATGCGAGTATCCAATTATTTGTAGAACAAGCAATATCTAAAGCATTAGACAAATATGATGCAGACTGGATGACAATAATGGTTGCTAATGCTAAAACAGGAGCTATACTAGCTTCTTCTACATATCCAACATTTGACCCTAACTTAAGAGATATGACAAATTACTTAGACTATAACATATCATATGCATATGAACCTGGTAGTACTATGAAAATATTCTCTTATATGGCAACTATGGAAAATGGAGAGTATAATGGAAGCGAAAAATATACATCAGGTGTATATAAAACAAAAGATGGTACAGAAATAGGTGACTGGTTGAGAAGTGGTTGGGGTAAAATCACTTATGATCAAGGATTTGCACTTTCTAGTAATGTTGGTGTAATTAATTTAATAAATAAGCATTTAAATGGAAATCTACTTATGGATTATTACAAAAAACTTGGATTTGGTTCTAAAACAAATATTGAATTAGCAAATGAAGTAAGTGGTAAATTAGCATTCAAATATGAAACAGAAGTGTTTAATGCAGGATTTGGACAAGGAATTACAACAACACCTATTCAAAATATAAAAGCATTAACATCAATATCTAATAATGGCACCTTATTACAACCATATATAATTAATAAAATAGTAGATCAAAATACTGGAAAAGTTATATATAAAGGTGAAAAGAAAGAATTACAAAAAGTTGCCTCTACTGAGACAGTATCAAAAATAAAAGATTTGATGGAAAGTGTAATAAATGGTAATAGTAGAACCTCAACTGGATATTACTATTATATGGATGGATATGATATAATCGCAAAAACTGGTACTGCACAAGTTGCTAGGGAATCAGGAAAAGGATACTACAATAATCAAGTAATAAGAGGATTTGCTGGTATGTTTCCAAAAGATAATCCAGAAGTAATAATGTATGTTGCTGCTAAAAACCCTAGTAGTACTAAATTAATGTCAGAAGTTGTAAAAGAAATAGTTAAAAATACAAGTAATTATTTAGGAATATATAATGGTGAGAAAGAAGAAAATAAAAACTTAACTAAGTATACATTAGATTCATATATAAATAATAATGTTGATACAGTAAAAGATACTCTTACTAAAAATAAAATAAATGTAGTAGTAATAGGAAATGGAAATAGAATAACCGTTCAATATCCAAAAGCAGGTGCAACTGCCTCAGAAATAGATAAGGTATTCTTAGTAACTAATTCTAATACTGATATTATGCCAGATATAACAGGTTATAGTAAAAGTGAAGTAATTGTTTTACAAAAACTTCTTAATATAAAAGTAGAATTTAGTGGAACTGGTTACGTATATGAGCAAAGTATAAAAGCAGGAGATAAATTTAAACCAGGTGAAACTATAAAAGTTAGATTAAAAGAAAAAAAGTAAGTTCGAAAACTTACTTTTTATATTGCTCTATATTTATTAGTGTCCTTAAAAGGATTATTTTTATCTATATGATCTATAAATAATATTCCATTTAAATGATCTATTTCATGTTGAAAGGCAATTGCTAAATCCTCTCTAAGTCGAAGTTTAATTTTATTTCCCTTTGTATCATATCCTTCAACTGTAATCCTAGCAAATCTTGGAACAATTCCTTCAGTAGGGCGGTTAATACTTAAACAACCTTCGCCATCTTCAACATATATTTTTTCAGTAGAAGTTGATGTTATTTTAGGATTAATAACAACATAAACATCAAATTCTCCCTCATCTTTTTCATATACAACAGTAAAGAATCTTTTTAGTATACCAATTTGTACAGCAGCCATACCCATACCAGGTCTTAAGTTATACTTTTCAGCTATTTCTTCAATTTGACTATTTTTTAAATATTCAATCATTTTATCAATCGCAACAAGATCGTCTTGTTCCATAGGAAATGTAACTTCTTTACTAGTTTGTCTTAATAATTTATTTTTTTCATCTAAAATGTCTTTATTTCTTAACATATATAATCACTTCCAACATGGGTATTATAACACAAAGATGTATTTTTGCAAAGAAAAAGAGCTAACACTCTTTTAGCTCTTTGTTAGTGAGACCATCTAGAACCAATTACAATTACTAATAGGATAAATAATACTAATATAATTGCATATGAAGAAGTATTATTTCCATAATAAGGATAAGCTGGATAGCCATATGAAGGATAACCAGTGTTTTGGCAACATGAACTGCCTCCACCGTAATAATACATAAACATTCCTCCTTTTTTACGTTTTCTAATATAGTTTATTAGTAAAATAAAAAAATGCTACTATATATGACCTGAATGCTTGAAAAAAACTAGTGAATTTGTTACAATAAATTAGATAGTAGGGAGGATAGTTATGAATAGAAAGATAAACAAAAAAGGCTTTACTCTAACTGAAATACTTGCAGTTATTGCTATTCTAGGAGTGATTCTAGCTATTGCAGTACCAAGCTATAATTCTTTAAGTAAAAAATTTGAAAAGGCATATTATGAAAAACTAGAGGGCTCTGTTTTAGCAGCTGCTAAATCATATTATAAAGAAAATGCAGAGTCAAGACCTGCAGAACTTTTATATTCTAGTGTAGTAACTTTTAGTGAACTTATAGACAACAAAAATATAGATGACATAAAAGGTTATAAATCAGAAAGTGAATTAAAAGGACGCATTATAATAGTAAAAAAAGCGAAAGATTACGACTATAAAATGTGTTATTTAGAACCTGATAATAATTTTGATAATAATAAGGAATATGAAAAAAAGGGAGGAACACCAGTAGCTGATGAAGATTTATTAAAAAAATTAGGTACAAATGAGACTATAAATACTAATAATTGCGATCTCAACTGGTTGAATAATAATAAAAATACCTTTATTGCAACATATGGAAATACTGAAGCTATATACTTATATTATTCAGAAACAAACAATCCGAAAACTATAAAGGAAAAACTTGGAGTAGTAAAAACACTCACCAAAATATCCTCTTCGGGAACAGTTTTAGAAAACGTAGACTTAGGGGACACTAAATATTATCCAGAAAATATTACTGCGATTGATTTAAGAACTGCAAAAGAGAGAGATCAAACATATAATTTAACTTATCGAATAAAAGCGGGAGATAGTAATGATATTGTTACAAATACAAAAGTGTTACATGTAGTTAGATATGATGCACCAGATGTTGAACAAAGTAATGGTATGGTAAAATTGAGTTGGGAAACAGATGACAACGAAAAAAAAGTAGGAAATTTACAAACCAGTTTTTCTAAATATCAATATAGAGAAAAAACGTGCAGTGGTAAATGGAATACTTGGGTTGATATTGAAGGTGGCAATAATACTCACTCATTTGTTAACAGCTCAAATATTTGCAATGGAATAGTAACAGCACAATTTAGATGGAACGATACAGAAGAAAATACAAGCAGAATTTCAGATGAAACCGAAATAACTATAACTCCAAAATTGGATCCATCATTAGACATAAAATCATTTATAGATAATGATCCAAATAAGCTATATGATTATAATTGGACAAATAAGGATGTAACAATAAGGCTAACGGCAAAGGATATTACAACGGATAATTCAATAGTTAACGCATCAAAAAACAATGAACTAATAGATGTAACTATAGATGATAATCACGAGGCAGTAAAAGATGTAGTAGTAAATGAAAATACAAAAGTATCCGAAAAGTCAACAGGAACAGAATACGATTTTAGATTACGTGATAAAGATGGCAAGAATCTAGGACTTTCCAATATTCAATACATAAAAATAGATAAAACTAAACCACTTGTAGATATAAAAGTCACAACAACATCTTATAAGGAGCTTTATTCATACACATCATCTACTGGCACTAAGAAGCCAAGTGGAGGAATGGAATGGACAAATAGTGCACCAAGAATTTATTATAATGTATTTGTAAAAGATGAACTTAGTGGAATTGATGAGGTTAAAATAACAAAGAAGTTTGGTACAATTTCATATAATGCTTCTGGAGTACAAGAACAAGATCCAGATGAATATAGTTCAGTTTCAGCATATAAAACATATTCAGAAAATGGATATAAGAGGTACTTTATTCCAATTGAAACGGATATGTATAATGAAACGATAACAGTAACAGTAACAGATAAAGCAGGAAATTCAGTTTCAGAAGAAACAAAGATAAAATATGATAAAACCCCACCAAGTGTAGTAATAGAATATACTTCTGTTAATGTAATACCAATATGTTTTGATAATATAGGGGGTTCAGGAAAAGATAAGATTTATTATAAAACATCAGCAAATGCTTCTTGGAGCAGATATATAATCTTGGCAAGAGATAAAAATGTAAAAACTTATTATGCTAAATGTACAGATAATGCCGGTAACAGTAGTGAAACAAGTGAACCAAATGATTCTACTACATCCGCAACTTATTCAATTACATTTAATTCTAATGGCGGTACAGGAAGTATGTCACCAATAAAAAATATTAAAAGTGGAGAAACAAAAACATTAACTAAAAATACATTTACAAGAGAAGGATATACCTTTGCAGGATGGTCTACAAGTTCTGGCTCATCAACTGTAAAATATGCTGATGGTGCTCAAGTAAAAGTTACTACTTCAATCCAATTATATGCTGTTTGGAATCAAAAGAGTGTAAAAACATTTACTGTTACATTTGATCATTTAAAAGCTGTTTGGATGAGTCAGACAAACACAACAAAAAGTTGTCAAACAACTGGAAATTCATGTCAGATAAAACTTGAAAATCTTACTGCGCCTAGTGGAGGAAATCAAAGAAGCCAATCCACTAACTCAGCAGTAAAAAAGAAAGGAAATAATCCTTATTCAAATTTAGTAACTGTAAGTGGCTGGTATACAAATTCTAATGGAACAGGTACAAAGTATTCTCCAAATGCTACAATTACAGTATCCTCTAATATGACATTGTACGCTATAGTAAAAATTAATAAAACAAGATTCTATGCTTTCCCAAATGAAGATTATGGATTATACTGTCGTAAGGCCGCAGGTCAAGCATATGCAAAACAAAACTTTAAAGGAATGATTTTAACTAATACTTCTACTGCTGCATACTATAACAGTACAAACTGGCAATATACTGGAGGAAAAATGTGGTTTGTTGGTAATGTGAATCCTAGTAATTTATGTGGTGGAGGTTCCCTTGGAGTAGGTAAAGTATGTACAAGTTGTTGGGTACCTGGAGATTGGGTAGATTGGTAGTGATGAATATGAAAAATAAAAAGATTAAGATAATAATAGTTTTAGTGGCCTTAGTAGTATTAATAACCGCAGGAGTAATTAACTACATCAGTTACACCTCAGACAAAACATATGCGTTTGACACAAATAATATAAAAAAATGTGATGTCTGTGATACAAGCTTTTTGGGAAAAAGAACAAATAATTCTAAAAAAATAAAAGAGACACATAAAATAGTTGGATTGCAAACTTCAAATATGCAAATAACATCAGAAAGAAAAAACTATAATGAAGCATCGATGAGTGTAAAGGTAAAAAATATCTCAGATGCAACATTAGAAGACGTTAATCTAGAATTTAAATTCTATAATAAAAAAGGAGAAGAAATTAGTTCATTTATAATAACTATTCCATCACTTAAACAACAAGAAGAAAAAACAATTAGTGAAACTACACTTTATAGAATTATAGATTCATATGATTACAAAATTAATAATGCAAAATTAACTGGAAAGTAAATGAACCAAATCATTTACTTTTTTTTACATAAAATAATTATTTTATTTTTAAACCTTATTTTAGATTAGCAAGATACGTGATATAATGTAATTAATAATAAAAGGAGCATATGTAATATGAAAAATAAGAAGGGTTTTACATTAACTGAAATATTAGCAACTATTGTAATATTAGGAATAATTTTAGCAATTGCAGTACCGAGTTATAATGCTTTAAGTAAAAAATTTGAAAAGGAATATTATGACAAATTAGACAAGTCCGTTTTAGCAGCAGCAAAGTCATATTGGAAAGATAATCCTGATAAGAGACCAAAAGAATTATTAAAGTCTGATCATATTATGCTAGACGATTTAATCAAGAAAAAACATATAGAGAATGTAACCGAATATAGAAGTAAAAAAGGTCTTGAAGGGTATATTATCATAATTAATGTAGGTAATGGTAAATATGATTATAAAACATGCATAAAAAATGCCCAAAATTGGAGTAGCTGGGATACATCCAAGGAAACAGTGTTTGACAATATAAACAATTATTGCAATGAGATATGGAAAAATAATTATACCGTGAATTATAATACAATTACAGCTGATCAAGTATACCTATATGTTGATGAAGACTATGAGATGAATGAAAATAATTCTAATGAATTAAGAAAGAAATTAGGAACCTCCAAAGTAGCAAGCGTTACAGATAGTGAAGACAATACATTAAAAGCAATCACGATTGCAGATGGAAAAGATAACAAGGTATATCCTGAAAATGTAACCGCAGTTGCATTAAATGAAAAAAGAACGTTTAAATTGGAATATTCAAATGGAACAAGGGAACTTAATGTGTTTAAATATGATGCACCAGTTGTATCAACTGAGGGAAATAAAGTAACATTAAAAGTTAATGAAAATAACAAAAGCCTAATGAATAAACTTGCCTTAACAACATCTAAATATCAACAGTATGTAAATGGTGAGTGGGAAGATATAAGTTGCGAAGGAACAAAAAAGGAAGAATGTACAATATCATATAGAGAAACAGGCACCCTAGAAGTTAAATATAGATTTATTGACAGTGACATACCTGGAAATTATAGACTTACAGGATCAAGAGATTATGGTAATATAAGTAATGAAAGCGAGATTTATACAATAAATCTAACAACCTCGGAACTTTCTGTTACACCACATATAGGGAGTATCAAAGGTTCAAATTACAACGGAGAATGGATAAACAAAGATGTATACTTTCAAATAGAAGGAAAAAACATAAAACTTGCATACAGAACCAGTTTAAATGGTAATTGGAAAGAAGAAAAATCAATACCAGAAAGTATAAAGGCAACAGTAAAAAAAGACAAAGTTTTAAATACAACATATCAGTTTGCAGATGCAAGTGGTAAAAGCGAGCACTCTAAGGAGAATCCACTAGAATATTCTGTCAAAATTGATAAAATCAAACCTACCATAGAAGTTAAAATTTATGATACAAACGGAAATGAGCATAAAACAGGATCTTGGACGAATAAGGATCTAGTCCTTGTGGCAAAGGTAGAAGACAAACACAGCGGAATTAAAAAAGTAAGCTATAATCTTTTTGGAGATTTTGATGAGTACGAAGGGGATAATAATAGTAGAATATATACTACATTACTTAATTCATCTACCTCATCTGTAAGAATAGAAGCTACTGATAATGCAGGTAACACCGCAGGAAAAACTATTAATGTCAAAATTGATAAATTAAAGCCACAGTGTTCTATTACAAATGATTCTAACAATAACAAACTTAAGGCTACAATTGTTGATTTGGGTGGAAGTGGCATTGCATCAAAAGGAATTACTCCTTCTTTAAATGAAGAAAAATGCAGTGAAGGAAATTCAATTTTTGAGAACGTTTTTGATGGAGCTTTAAATATATTAAATTTAAAAACTTGCTATAAATATACAAAAGCGGATATGTATACGTTAACTGTACAGGATGGAGCAAATAATACAAGTGTCTGTCAAATAACGACAAAAGGGAATAATAGTACTACCTCACCAAAAGAAGATTTATCAAAACCTATAATTACTTTAAGTTCGGCTTCCCAAACATCTTCTGATGTAACGTTTAGTCTGACTAATCCAAACAATACAGGAACATTATATTATAGTTTTGACAAAGAGAATTGGGTAGAATATCCAAATGGAAATATATTACTTATAAATTGGACTGGAAGTAGAAAGGTATATGCATATGTAAAGGGTACAACAACAAAATCTGAAACTTCTGAGGCAACAGGATATTGTAATAAAGATGGGGTATGGGTAACGCCAAATGCTCTAGAAGGAACATATTTCAAACTTAAATTTACACTTCCGAATAATCCAAGCGGAGTGACTAATGGTAAATATGAATATATTTATTGGGGTGCAGTAGCTACTAATGATACTGAAAACAAACAAAGTTCGCAAACAAACAAATGTAATTTAACAAAAGATTTAATAAATAAAAGAAAAACAATTACCACTCCAACAACTGAAAAACTATATATGAAACACCAAAGACAATATTATTGTTTTGCAGTTAGACCATATAGAAATAAAGAAATAACTGAAATAAATCGTTGGACAATTCAAAGAAAACATGCTAAAACGGTGGGAACAATAAACTCCTCTAATTATAATGGAGTAGAATAGGGAATGTATATCATTCCTTTTTTAATGTCTTTTTCTTGACAAACATCATATTTATTTAGTATAAGTATAAAAGTGAAGGGGTGTGATATAATGACTAAAAATTTAGTAATAGTCGAATCACCAAGTAAAAGTAAAACAATAGAAAAATATTTAGGAAAAGATTATAAGGTAGTATCATCTAAAGGACATATTAGAGATCTAGCAACAACTGGAAAATATGGACTAGGAGTAGATGTAGATAATGATTTTAAACCTAATTATATTCCTGTTGCTGGCAAAAAAAAGCTGATTTCAGAATTAAAAAAACTAGTAAAAGATAGTGATGAAGTAATCCTTGCAACCGACCCTGACCGTGAAGGAGAAGCTATATCATGGCATCTATTAGATACATTAGGTATAAAAGATACTAATTATGAAAGAGTTCTATTCCATGAAATTACAAAAGATAAAGTATTAGAAGCAATTAAAAATCCAACTAAAATAGATTACAATTTAGTAAGAAGTCAAGAAACTAGAAGAATATTAGATAGAATTATAGGATTTAGACTTTCTAAATTAATGCAATCAAAAACCGGTGGAAAAAGTGCAGGTAGAGTACAAAGCGTAGCACTTAAACTAATTGTAGATAGAGAAAGAGAAATATCTAGTTTTAATAGTGAAGAATATTGGACTATAACAAGTAAATTTGATGAAATTGAAGCAGATTTATTTAACTATAATCATAAAGATATAGAAATAAATACCGAAGAAGAAGCTGATTCTATTTTATCTAAATTAAGTGATAAATATAAAATAGAAAGCGTTGAAAGAAAGAAAAAATCTAAAAAGTCAAAACCTCCGTTTATTACAAGTACACTTCAACAAGAGGCATCAACTAAATTAGGATTTACTGCAAAAAAAACTATGTCTATAGCGCAAAAACTATATGAAGGTATGGATATTGGTAGTGAAACAGTAGGTTTAATTACATATATGAGAACCGATTCAATAAGACTATCAGATGAATTTATAGGAGCAAGTTATAAATACATAGAAGAAAACTATGGCAAAGATTATATTGGTTATGCAAAAAAATCTAAAAAAACAGAAAATGTACAAGATGCACATGAAGCAATAAGACCTACAAGTGTATATAGAAACCCAGAAGACATAAAAAAATATTTATCAACTGATGAATATAAACTTTACAAAATAATTTATTATAGGGCACTAGCATCTTTAATGGCGGATGCTAAAGTAGAAGCAACTAGTGTAATATTAGATAATAATAACTATCAGTTTAAAATAAATGGGCAAATACTTATTTATGATGGATATTTAAAAGCATATGCTTTATATGAAACAAGTGAAGATAAAGTATTACCGGATGAATTTAAAAATGAGGGAAGCATATTAACAACCAAAGATGTAACTAAAAAACAACACTTCACATCACCACCACCAAGATATACAGAAGCAAAACTAATTAAAGAACTAGAAGAATTAGGAATAGGTAGACCTTCTACATATGCTAAAATAATGGATACAATAAAAGAAAGAGGATATGTAACTATAGAAGAGAAAAAATTTGTTCCAACAGAAATAGGAATAGAAACTACAGATAGATTACAAGAATTCTTTAGTGATTTAATAAACGTTAAATATACAGCTGCAATGGAAACAGACCTAGATACAATCGCACTTGGTAAATTAGATGAAATAAAAGTATTAAGAGAGTTTTATGATAAGTTTGAACCAGAGGTAGAAAAAGCATTTGGTCAAATGGAAAAGAAAGCACCTAAAGAAACTGGTGAGGTTTGTCCTAATTGTGGAAGTAGTTTAGTAATTAGAAAAGGAAGATATGGTGAATTTACTGCATGTAGTAATTATCCTGAATGTAAATACATAAAAAAAGAAGAAAAACAAGTAAAAGAAATAATGGATTGTCCAAAATGTGGCGGAAAGATTATAGAGAAAAAGACAAAAAGAGGGAAAATATTCTATGGATGTAACAATTATCCAAAGTGTAAGTATGCATCGTGGGATAAGCCAACAGGTAATCTTTGTAAGGAATGTGGAGAACCATTAGTTGAAAAAAATGGCAGTGAAACTTGTCCAAATTGTAATAAATAGTAAATAGTGAAGAAAAAAACAAAATTTAGTATTCACAAATCTTTAAAATATGTTATAATGGTCATGTTGACTATTTAACATTTTTTGGACCGCTAGCTCAGTTGGTAGAGCAACTGACTCTTAATCAGTGGGTCTAGGGTTCGAATCCCTAGCGGTCCACCATATGTAAACTAAAAAGGCTTGTCAAAAGTCTTTTTTTTGTTGAAAAGTGATAATGAAATAATAGTACTTTAAATTACAAAAAAGCCAATACTGTTGATTAAATCGACAAAATTTGATACTATAGTAATACAGTTGAATGGAGGTATTTAACTTGATAACTATAATAAATGATAAAAATAAAATAGAAGTAGAAAATATTAATGAATTATATAAATGGATTAAAAATGAAAATAGTACAACACTTAATAATACAAAAGTAGAAGGAAATAAAGAAGCAGAAGACTTATTTGCGTTTTTCAAATTCTATTTTGAAATATTAGAAGAATGTAAAGAAAGTATCACAGATGTTAATAATAATTTTATAGATAATACAGATAACAAATTAGTAGTAGATGCCACTAAAGAATTAATACGAATGAATAAAGATGGGAAATTTATAAGAGCGGCATTAATTGCGTTAGGATATTACAGTAAAAATCTAAGTAACGATAATAAAGAATACTTGCCACTAGCAACTGCATACGAAACATTTCAAACTTCTATTCTTATACATGATGATATAATTGATAATGCAGACTTAAGAAGAGGTAAAATTACTATACCTAAGTCATATTCAAATGAATTTGAAAAAAGTAATAATAACTCTAAAGATTTTCATCAAAGAAAAACTCATATCGCAAATTCACTTGGAATATGCATTGGAGATTTAGGCTTTTATCTAGCAAGTAAGATACTTATTTCAAATTATAGAGATAATCCTAATTTTGATAGATTATTAAATCTATATAATACAATAGTAATTAATACAATAAAAGGTGAGATTATAGATGTATTACTTCCATTTAATGAACAATATTGTAATGTTCCTAGAACTACAGAAGATGATGTAATGGAAATCTATAGATTAAAAACTGCATGGTATTCAATAATTGGACCATTCAGCCTTGGAATGGTACTAGCCAATTATAGTGATGAAGAAATAAAAAAAATGCAAGAACTACTATATAACCTTGGAATAGGTTTTCAAATTAAAGATGACATATTAGGAATATTTGGCGATGAAAAAGAATTAGGAAAATCAGCTTCCTCAGATGTTAGTGAATTTAAGCAAACTATACTTTATTCATATATAGCGCAAAATAATCCTGAAGAATTAGAAAATCTACACAAATATTATGGAGTAGAGGGCCTAAAAGAAGAAGAAATGAATAACGTAAAAGATATATTTACAAGAACAGGGGCTAGAAAATATGCAACTGACATGATGGAATCGATGTTTAATGAAACAAGAAAAACATTAGCAAATATTACTTTTATAAATGAAGAATATAAGCAAATCATTTCAGGATTTATAACATATCTTGATTTTAGAACAAAATAAATTTTATTTCTTGACTATTACTTTATGAATTGCTATAATGTAGTAGTCGGCTGTGGAGCAGTACTCAAGAGGCTGAAGAGGCGCCCCTGCTAAGGGTGTAGGTCGGGCAACTGGCGCAAGGGTTCAAATCCCTTCTGCTCCGCCATATGTAAATTAACTTCGATTATTCGAAGTTTTTTTGTTTTTTACTTTAAAAAAGAGATAAAAAAAGTTATACTATATTATATAGAATAGGTGTGATAATTATGGCATATGATGATGAAATTATATTAGATTCCTTTAAACGTAATAATAAAACAAATCAAACTTCTAAAAATAAAAATATAGAAAATCTTAAAGTACGTGAAGAAAATGTAAAAAAAGCAACCAAGAAAAATAAAAAGAATAAAAATCCACGCCTTACATTAAAAAGAGCAGCAGCAACTACCTTAGCGGCTCTTGTATTAAGTGGAGCAGGTGCAATCGCAACAAAGATATATCGTGATGTTAAAGTACCAATTGGATTTGATTATAGTGGAACAAGTATTAGTTCTACAAGAAGTTTACCTGATGAAATAAATGATGATTTTGTACTAATTGAAGTTAATAGTTGGAAAAAAGGAATAAGTGAAAAATCTATAGAAAATATTAAAAAGTGTAATGAAAAAGGAGTACCATGTGGAATACTTCTAAATTCTGATGCCACATCAGAAAAAGAGGCAACCGCAGATGCCGCTTGTATACTAGCCTTAACAGAAGGCGATAAAATAGAATGTCCAATTTATTATAATATTGATGGAATAGTTGGAAAAGTATCAGATGAAAAATTAATAGAAATATGTACTGCATTTTATGAAATGTGTAGAGGGGCATCTGTAGGAATAGGTGCAAAAGAGGATACATTAGATAAAATAAAAGAGTATCTTCCTAATGAATTAAAGCTAATGGCCATTTCAGATGGAAAGGAAATAAATAATTCAGAAGATTATTCTATATGTTATTTTGAAAGAGTTGGTAAGTATTTTTCAGAAGAAGCATATGGTAAAGAAGTAGAAAAACAACAAAATAATTCGGTATATATAAATGAAGAAGTTACTTCAAGTAAAGAAACACAAACAGCAATAAAAGGAATAGATGTTTCACAATACCAAGGAGATATTGACTGGGAAAAAGTAAAAGAAGAAGGCGTTAATTACGCAATAATAAGATTTACTGCTTTTTCAGGATTCCATGAAAATGGTAACCTTAATATAGATGATAAGTTTTATGAAAATGTTGCTGAATGTACAAGATTAGGAATTCCATATGGAATATATTGCTATACCAAGGCAGAGTCAGAAGCAGAAGCAAAAGCTGAAGCTAACGCTTTAATAAACCGCCTTAAAGGTACAGGTATAGACAAAAATCTAGACCTTCCAATATATTATGATATAGAAATGAAAAAACATTTTGATAATCCAGAACTTTCCGCAAACCTTGCGAAAGCATTCTGTAAGGAAATTGATAAAGCCGGATATTCTTCTGGAATATATGCATCATACTCTTTATTAAAAGATATGGTTAATGTAGATCCAACACTAAAAGATTATGAAAAATGGGTAGCAAGATATAAATATGACAATAAAAGAGGGTACGATGAAGTAACAAAAGACCATATCCCAGATGTTAGTGATTTAGGAAAAGTAGGTGTAGTTCAAGTAACACAAAATGCAACACTTGAAGGAATAAAAGAAAATACAGTAGATACAAATTTTGATGTAACTGGTATATCAGCAAAGGTGCGATAATATGGAAGAAGAAACTTTAAAACAAATAGAAGATTTAGAGGAGTTATATACAAAAAATATAATACTAGAATTATTAAATAAAAAGGAAACAGAAAATGAAGATACTACCAATTGAAAGCATACTAGGATTATTAGAAAGCGAAGAAGGTACTAAATTTATAGAAAAACTATTTAAAATTCTTCCAAAAGAAAAAAGATTAAATGATGAGAATGAATTATTTAATAGAATTAATAATAGCTTTAAAAATAGTATTAATGGAGAATCTACTGATGAACTAGATAATGAAAAAATAATAAACTATTTCAAATACATATATAAATATGAAAGAACTAGACTTAGCGTTATCACAAATGCGCTTTTCTTTTTTAAACTTTATGATAACTCTTCACTTGAAAAGCTAGAACAAATTCTAGAAAATAATAATATAAAAGAAAAAATAGAAAAAGATTTAAAAAAAGTGATGGAAAAAATATTATCTGATGAAGAAATAGACTTTGATGAATTAAAAGAATCACTAGAGTTTATATCAACATTAGAAAAAGCCTATATCGATAGTGAGGTAATAATGGACTTAGTAAATGAAAGTGGAGTTCTAGAACCAACTTTTATGACTAAGGTAATTGATAAAATGTTTTATTCAGTATTAAATAAAGAAGCACTAGAACTATTTGATGCAAGTGTAAGTTTTAAACAGAATGTAGAAATAACACTATTAGATTACTTTGATAGAATTTCAAATGGAGAAGTAGAAGAAGATACTTTAAATAAACTATTTGAAAAATATGTTGAAAAAATATTGTTTTTTTATATGAGTACTGATAAAAATGACATTCTATTATCAAATAACATTTTAAAAAGGTTAATGACATTAGATATAAAGAAATTAGATATATCTCTACTTACAAAACTAGAAGTTGATATGGCAAAAGAAATCTATAAAGAAGACGCAAGAAAAAGACTTGAGTATATTGATGATATAATAAATAATCCAAACTATTGTGAAGACTATATAAGATGTGTTGTAATACCAAAGTTAGACAAGAAGACTATAATAAGCACTTTAGAAGATGAAGACTTTACGAAAATACTTACTATACTTAATTCAAATAGTATAAAAAAAGATTCCAAAAGTAGAATAATGAATTTATTAACAAGTTCAGGAATAATGAAAAAAATAAATAATGAAAGAACTATAAATAAACGAAATCTAAAACAAATAGATGAAACCGATATAAAAGAGCTTGATAAATATGCTTCTAAAGCTTACTACCTAGCACAAGAAATAGATGAGCCCCTAGCACTGAAAATAATCGCATCACATATTATGAATGATGAGAATACAGTAAGTAAACCGGCTCTTAAAGTTGCGATGATAAGCTATGCAAATAACATCTTAAGAAAAGAAGGAATAAACAACTGGAAATATGTATTTGGAGAAATTAAAAATAAGCAAGAAAAAGGTACAACTGTAGGACAAGCATATCTATCTAAATCACTAATTGGACTATCATTATTAAGATTTGATGCTTTTTATACTGATAAAACCGCAGAATCTTATTTAGAAGGAATACTTACAACACTTCTTCATGAAACAAGACATGTAATAGATGATAATAACGTAGACTACAACAAACTATCATTTGAAAACTCATTAATTACAAAAGAATTATTATTAATGTCAGATGATGAAGAATTCTACCATAAAAATTATAAAAGTTTGATAATTGAAAAATATGCTAAAATGACTGGAGTTATAGAAACATTGAAATTACTTTCTAAAATAGATAAAGATAAGGCAAAAGAGTTTTATACTAAAGCTTCAGTAAAAATAAGAAAACTAAATAAAACTCTATTAGATTCAAAAAGAAAAACAAATGAAAAAGAAGATAACTTTTTTGATATGGTAGATAATCTTATGAAAAATGATCCAACTTACATAGAAGAATATAGTGTACTTAAATATGAATATAATGAAGATGGTACAAGAAAATCTATACCACTAATAATTGATTCAGTATCTGACTATATTAATAATAGTAGTGATGAAGAGAATAAATTAGATGCATATAAATACATAAGAGGTACAATAAATATAGAAGTATTAAGAAGTAATTCACTAACTGATATATTAGAAAAACTTGTATCACTAAGTGGTATTAAGTATGATGATAAAATATTAAATAGACAATTAGAAATATATAGAACTGAATTAGAAAATAGGTTTAATCAAATAATAGACTTATATAAAGAAGCACAAAAATGCAATATTGATATATCAAAAGATATTACATCTTCAAAAGAAATTTTATTAAAATATGTAGATAGTGATGAGATCCTTGATAAATCAGTGGATAAAACATTAAAAAGTAGTTTAGATACTCTTGTAGAAAATGGATTTATAAGTAGCGAGTCAGTAAGTAAAAAAAGCTACAAATATAGGCGTAAATCACTATAGTGCGACTTGACATTTTCCCTTTATTATTCTATACTTTCAATTGATTAGGGAAGAGCAAAAATTTAATTATAAAGTTATTCATGCCCTAGTGTTGAATGACTTTTTTATTTATTAGGAGGACATTATAAATGGGTAAGTTTACTAAAGAAATGGTTAATGATTACGCAGATAAATTATTAATCGGATTAACTGATGAAGAACAAGATATGGTATTAGAAGAATTTGATATCATTGATAAAAATATTGATATAATAAATGAAATTCCAAATATAGAAAATGTTGAACCAATGACTCATGCTTTAGATGATTTTGTTTGTGAATTAAGAGATGATGTAGTACTACCTTCAACACCAATTGAAGAACTATTACAAAATTGTGATTCTTATACAGATCGTGAAATAGAAGTTCCAAAGGTGGTGGAAGAATAATGACATATATGGATAAAGGAATAATAGAAATTCATAAAAGCCTAAAAGAAGGAAAGGTAACATCAAAAGAATTAATAAATGAAGCTTTAAAAAAGAGTCATGAGTTACAAGAAGAATGTAATGCATTTGTAACTATATTAGATGATGCAGCTGAGTGCCCTGTAACTGATAACTTTTTATCTGGAATACCTTATGGACTTAAGGACAATTATTCTACAAAGGGAGTTCTATCAACTGGTTCATCTAATACATTAAAAAATTATGTACCATTTTTTGATGCAACCGCAGTTGAAAAGTTAAAATCTGCAGGTGCAGTATGTGTAAATAAAACAGTTATGGATGAATTTGGTATGGGAGGAACAGGAACAACTGGACATACAGGAATTGTAAAAAACCCATGGGACAAAACAAGAATGACTGCAGGTTCATCTGCAGGTAGTGCATGTGCAGTCTCAGCAGGAGTATATCCATTCGCAACAGGATCAGATACAGGAGATTCAATAAGAAAGCCAGCCGCATTCTGTGGAATAGTTGGATATAAACCAACATATGGAATGATTTCTAGATATGGACTATTTCCATTTGCTTCTTCATTAGACCACTTAGGAGTTTTAACAAGAAGTGTTGAAGATGCCGCAATAGTAGTTGATAATATGAAAGGCATTGATAGTCGCGATATGACAAGCTGGGATTCAAAAGACATAAAATTATATGAATCACTTGGTAAAGATATAAAAGGTAAAAAACTATGTTATATAAAAGAAATATGTGATATATCAATGTATGAAAATCCAAGCGAGGAGTTAAAAAGCCATTTAAAAAACTTTATGCAAGTAATTGATAAATGTAGAAAGTTAGGACTTGAAATAGAAGAAGTATCAGTAGAACAAAAATTACTTAACGCAGTTGCATCAGTTTATGTAGTAATATCATGTGCAGAAGCAACATCAAATATGTCAAACCTAACAGGTATTATATTTGGACCACGTGCTGAAGGTAAAAACTATGTAGAAATGATGAAAAACTATCGTACTAAAGGCTTTTCTCCACTAATTAAAAGAAGATTTGTAATAGGATCTTATGTATTACAAGCAGAGAATAAAGATAGATATTTCCATAATGCACAAAGAGTAAGAAGATTACTTGTAGATAAATGGAAGGAATTATTTAAAGAATATGATGGAGTAATATTACCAGTTAGTAGTGGACCAGCAAAGAAATTAGAAAATAATGATGATTCATTAGATGAAGCAACAACAGTATTAGAAGAACATCTTCAAATAGGTAACTTTGGTGGATTCCCATCGATTACTATCCCAGATGGATTTATAAATGATCTACCAGTAGCGCTAAATATCACAGGTAATTGTTATGACGATGAAAACGTTTTAAATATCGCATATCATATTGAATCTATGCTAGGATATAAAAACCAAACTGCTAAGGAGGTAAACAATGGATAAGTATAAAGCACTAATTGGACTTGAAATGCATTGCGAGATTAGTCAAACTAATACAAAAGTATTCTCAAGTGCAAGAAATTCATATAATGGACTTCCTAATTCAAATGTATCTCCAGTAGATATGGCATTTCCTGGAACACTTCCAGTTGTAAATAAAGAAGCAGTAAGAAAAGCACTAATGGCAAGTATAATATTAAATTGTAAACAACCAGAATTTTTATGTTTTGAAAGAAAGAACTATTATTATCCAGATTTACCAAAGGGATATCAAATTACTCAAGAGACAAAACCAAATCCTATTGGTATATATGGAGAATTAAAATATACTTGTGATGGTGAAGAAAAAATAGCTAAGATAAATAATCTACACTTAGAAGAAGATTCCGCAGGAATGGATCACTATACTAATGTTTCAACAATAGACTATAATAGGGCAGGAGTTCCACTTCTAGAACTTGTAACTGAACCAACGTTCACTTCTTCAAAAGAAGCTGTAGCTTTCCTTGAAGTAATGAGATCAATCTATCAATATGCAGGAATAAGCGAAGCAGATAGTAAAAAAGGACAAATAAGATGTGATGTAAATATATCAATAATGGATAAAGATTTAGACATCAATGACCCAAAAAACTGGGGAGTAAAAGTAGAAATTAAGAACGTTAATTCTTTTAGTGGAGTAAGAGATGCAATCGAATACGAAATATCTCGTCAAATAGAATTAAAAGAGACTGGAGAATATGATAAATTAGTTCAACAAACACGTAGATGGGATGAAGAATCTGGAACAACTATTTATATGAGAAGCAAAGTAGATGCAATTGACTATAAATACTTTGTTGAGCCAAACATTCCAAAATTTAGAATTCCTACTTCATGGATAGAAGAAATAAGAAAAACTATCCCACAACTAGCAAGTGAAAGAAAAGAAAAATATATAAAAGAATATGAATTAACAGAAAAAGAAGCAAATATATTAGTAAAAGAAAAGATGGTTTCAGATTACTTCGATAAAGTAGTTGAAGAAGGTGCAAATCCAAAAAGTGCATCAAACTGGATAACTACAAGGCTTTTAGGATACATAAACAAATTACTTATATCTATAAACGATGTTTACTTAACACCTAAAATGTTAAAAGAGTTAATAGATATGGTAGATAATAAGGAAATTTCTTCTAAACAAGCAAAAGATGTTTTCTATGAAGCGTTAGATAATAGAAAAGATCCAAAAGCAATAGTAGAAGAAGGTGGAATGAAACAAAATTCAGATGATGGTGAAATTCGCAAAATAATTATAGAAATTTTGGATAATAATTTAGATAATGTAAATAAATATAAAAGTGGAAGAACTAATGTATTAGACTTCTTTGTAGGACAAGTAATGAAACAAACAAGAGGACAGGCTAATCCAGAACTTACAAGAAGTATATTAACTGAGGAGTTATCTAATAGATAATAAGACCTAAGGGGGTAGGTAGTATTAAAAAACTTGAACTTAGGAAACTTAAGATAGATACACTATACAAAATAAAAAGCGATAGTAGAGAATCAACTATATATCATGATGGTGTTACTGCATATAAAATATATACAGGATTAAATGATAATGAAAAAGAAAAAAGAGGCAATACACTAGAAAAATTATCATTAATGAAGCCAATAAAAAATGTAATTTGGCCAAAAGATGAAATTGTATTAAGCAAAAAACATATATTTAATCACACTGAGTATCAAACAGTTGGAAATACAATGGAGTATATAGATAATGCAATTTCATTTTATAGATTAAAAGAATATAATGAAGATGAACAAGTATATATTAATATGTGTATAAATATATCAAAAACTCTAAAAGAAGTACATGAAGCAGGTATATTGTTGCCAGACTTTAATTTTTCAAATATCTTAGTTGATAAAAACCTAGAATACTATTTTAGTGATTTTGATAGTGCAAGCTTAGATGGTACAATAGGGGCAATATCATCACTAAGTGCATATTATTTGAGAAAAAAAGGAATTCTTATCCCAGATAAAGCAATAGAAGAATATGATAAAATCTCCCTTATAATGCAATTTGCTGGAATTTTACTTGAAGATAATATATTAAGTATAAGAGAATATAATTATGATAAAAAAATAGAAGAACATGATGTATTAAAAGATATTAAAGAAGTGGTTTTTGACATAAAAAGTAGTGATGGTATAATAAGAAATGTACCTTATTTGCATGAAATAATTGAAGGAAAAGAAAAAAATTGCCAAAAACTTCAAAAAAAGTATTGCCAGAACTAAAAAAATATTATATACTAAGTAAGTCTTAGTTAGTTAAGACTTACATGAGTGCTCGATTAGCTCAGTTGGTAGAGCAAACGGCTGTTAACCGTTGGGTCGCAGGTCCGAGTCCTGCATCGAGCGCCATTTTTTTGGCCAGTTGGTGAAGTGGCTTAACACACCGCCCTTTCACGGCGGCATTCACGGGTCCGAATCCCGTACTGGTCACCATTATGTGATTAACCCTTATAAATTAAGGGTTTTTATTTTTTTAGATTAAATATATGTAATATTTCTAAAAAAACAAAAAACAAAAAAATGTTTAAAAGAGGTATAACTACAATAACTACAATTTTTCTATCTTTTTTTTCTATATTTTGATACAATAAATACAAGTAGGTGAAGCATATGAAAAATTACTTAATAATAACTAATGACTCGGTCACAATAGATGAAGAGATAAAGAAAATATTAAATGATGCAAAACTTACTGAAGAAAATGTAATTAGATATGATTTGTCGGAAACACTTTTAGACAATGTTATAGAAGAATTAAATACATATGGATTATTTACTGATAATAAAGTTGTAATTGCATCTTCTTGTGAATTTTTAACCGGTTCTAATAAAAAGAATCAATTACCACAAGATGAAAAACTCCTTGAAGATTATATAAATAATCCAAATCCACTAAATATACTTATTATAATCTGCGATAAATTAGATGAAAGAAAAAAAATTAATAAGTTGTTAAAAGAAAAATGTACTGTTATAGAAAGTAATCTTTCTATAGAAGATAAAATAAAAAAAGAACTAGAAGATTATAAGATGGATTTTAAAACAATTAACTATCTTATAGGGTATTTAAATAATGATAATCAAAGAATTATTACTGAATTAAGAAAACTAAAAATGTACAAATATGATGAAAAAGTTATTACTATTCCTGATATAGATGAAATAGTTTTAAAAGAATTTGATGATAACGTTTTTTCACTAATAGATTCAATAGTAAAAAAGAATATTAAAAAATCTTTTGAAATATATGAAGAATTAACCTCTAGAGGCGAAGATATTAATAAGATAGTAATAATGACTACTGATCAATTTAGACTTATTTACAAAGTAAAACTATTAATAAATGAAGGTAAAAGTAAAGATATGATTACATCTATACTAAAAATACATCCTTATAGAGTAAAACTTGCGATGGAAGCATCATATAACTTTACTAATATGGAACTAATAAGATATATTAAAGCCCTTGGTCAAATAGATATTAATACTAAGATGGGAGTATCCCCTAATAACTATGGTTTTGATTTATTTTTACTAAATCTCTAAATTAATGAAAATTAATGATTTCTTATACATATAATTACGTAGGTGAAGAATATGTTTAAGAAATTTTTTTCTATAGTAGGAGTTATGGGACTTATATGTTTTAGTTTTTATTATACGCATCTTGCAACTGTAGTAGTTAAAAATAATGATCCTATAATGAAGAAAATTATTAATGTTAGTAAAACTTATACCCAAAAACCCGTTAATGCGACTTTTTCAAATAACAGTATTATTCCTGGTGTTAGTGGATTAGAGGTTGATCTAGATAAAAGCTATGAGTCTATGAAAAAATATGGTTCTTTTAATGAAGATTTAGTAGTGTTAAAATCAGTTACACCTTTGGTTAGTGTTTCTAATATATATGATAAATATATCACCAGAGGAAATGATAGAAACAACAATATAGCATTAATAATTATAATTGATGATTATTCCTATGTTGAAAATATAGTACAAGTATTAGATTCAAAACAGATAAAAGCAACATTTTTTATAGATAAAGATATAGTATTAGATTCACCAGATTTAGTTAAATTAATTAATTCATCTTCCCATGAAATAGAACTAAAATCTAGCGATTACAATATAGATGGGATTAGAAAAGCTAGTAGAGAATTATCTAATATAACTAATAAAGATATGAAGTTTTGTTATAGTGAAAAAGAAAATTTAACAATATTAACTAATTGTAGTAGTAGAAAATTATATACAATAGTTCCTAATATACCAACTAGTAATTTTCCATATAATGATGTTAAGACTAAATTAGAAAATGGATCTATAATAACATTAAAAAATAATACACATACATTAAGAGAATTAAAATATATTATTAACTATATAAATCAAAAAGGATATAAAATAGTTACATTAGAAAAATTAATTAAAGAGTAAATAAACTACATTTTATTACATACAATTAATTAGGTGAGATGTATGTCAAAGGAAGAATTTAAATCTTTTGTTAGAAAAAATCCTAGTTTGATAAAATATGTTAATAATAATTCAATGACATGGCAAAAATTTTATGAGATGTATGATATGTATGGAGAATCTAATGATATTTGGAATAACTACTTAAATACTACTAGTAACAACATAGTTAAAACTAATACATTATCATCAAGTGAAAATGCTTTTAGAGAACTTGTTAACACAGTTAAAACAATTAATTTAGAAAAAGTTCAAAAAGGAATTAATAGTCTTCAAAAAACCATATCGCTTGTTCAAGAACTAGGTAGTAGTAATAATAATACTCCAAAAGAATATGAAAGACGTCCAATATATAAACACTTTGAGGATTAATATGTAATATGCAAGCTGATACATTAATTTTAATAAGAAGTGATCCAAGACTTAATATGTATTTAAAGTATAACTCTTATTGGTATAAAGAACTTATTAGAAATCCTGCAAGTATTACTTTACTAGAAGAAGAAATGAAAAAAGAATTTAAATTAACTACAAGTGATAAAATTAATGATATGACAGAAAAATTAGAGATGTTACAAATGTTTTTAAATGTGATGAAGTAATCTTACTATTATTTAGTAAGATTTTTTGATATAATAATATCAGGTGAAGAGGTATGCACAAAGTTGAACTTTTATCTCCAGCGGGAGATTTTAAATCATTATATTATGCCATTCATAATGGCGCAGATGCAGTTTATTTAGGTGGAAAGAGATTTGGTGCCAGAAGTTATGCAGCTAATTTCGATGATGAAGAAATGGTTAAGGCTATTAAATATGCTCATCTTTATGGAGTTAAAATTTATGTTACTGTAAATACTATTATATTTGATGATGAAATGGATGATGTTATTAAGTACATAGGATTCTTACATGAAAACAATGTTGATGCTGTTATTATGCAAGATTTAGGTGCTATAAAAAGAGTAAGAGAGACTTATCCAAACCTTGAGGTTCATGCTTCAACTCAAATGCATAACCATAATAGTTATGGTATCAAACTATTAGAAAGTCTTGGTATCAAAAGAGTAGTTATGGCAAGAGAAATGTCAATAAACGAAATAAAAGAAATAAATACCACAATGGAAAAAGAAGCTTTTGTATATGGTGCAATATGTGTATGTTATTCTGGTTGTTGTCTTTTCAGCAGTATGAATACTAATAGAAGTGGTAATAGGGGAGAATGTATTGCTTCCTGCAGACTTCCTTATAAATTGTTAGATGATAATGGAAATTTAGTACAAGATAGTAAATATCTACTTAGCCCAAAAGAATTAAATACTATAAATTATGTAGATAAGTTAATAAACTCTGGAATTGATAGTTTTAAAATTGAGGGTAGAATGAAAAGCCCTGAATATGTAGGATTAGTCACAAGACTTTATAGAAATGCAATAGATAACTATTATAATAAGAAGAGTTTTTCACTAAATAGTAGTGATGAAAAAGACTTACTTTCACTTTTTAATAGAAAGTTTACTAAAGGATATCTATTCGGTGATTATGGAAAGAATCTTATGAATATTTCATCTCCTAACCATCAAGGAGTTCATCTAGGAAATATTATTTCTACAAACAACAAATATATCAAAGTTAGATTAGATGATGATGTAAATCAAGAAGATGGAATTAGATTTGTAGATGAAAATAAAGGAATGATTTTAAATAGACTTTATAATGAAAAAGGACTTTTAGTAAATAAAGTTTCAAAAGGAAATATTGCACTTTTCGATAATAAAATAGGTCTAAAAAGTAAGGGTGCAGTTAATAAAACTATAGATAGAGAATTAATATCTAAATTATCAAATGTGACCGAATTAAAAATAAAAGTTGATTTATCTATAGAAGTATTAGAAAACCAACCATTAAGTCTAAAGATTACTGATGGGGTTAATAGTGTTACGGTTAGTAAAGATATAGTAGATAAAGCAATTAATAGACCAACCACAAAAGAAGAAATAATTAAACAAATATCTAGAATGGGAGATACTCCATTTTCCATAAATAAAATAGATACAAAAGTTGATGAAAATATATTTGTTCCAATAAAAAGCTTAAATGAATTAAGAAGAGATGCAACAGAAAAGCTAATAGAATTAAGAGAAAACAAAATTGTAAAAGTGGATAATCCACCATTTAATATTAAATCAAAAAAAATAAAAAAAGAATCATTTGGAATTAATATTCTTGTAAGAAATGAGGACCAACTAAAGGCAAGTTTGGAGTTACATGTTAATAACATATATGTTACTGATTATAAGCTATATAAAAAATATAAAGCTAGTAATGTATACTATTCTATGCCAAGAGTAGTATCGAATTATACCGAGTTAAATGGTGAAAACTTGTTAATAAGGGAACTTGGTAGTATTAAAAAATATAAAGATTCTAATAACATAATTAGTGATTATACACTTAATGTTGTAAATGCTGACAGTATCTCACTTCTAAATGATTTAGGAGTAAATAGAATTTGTTTCTCGCCTGAAGTTAAGATAGGTAATATATCTAGTAGAGTATCTAAGTATAATACTGAATTAATTGTTTATGGAAGAATGGAACTTATGATAAGCAAATATTGTATGTTAAATATGTTACTTAACAATGATAATAAAAAATGTTTTATTTGTAAAAACAACAATTATTATTTAAAAGATGAAAAGAATAAGATTTATCCAATAAGACATGAGGGACATTTAATGGTTATATATGATTCTAAAAATATTGATTTAATTAATAAAATTCCTAGTCTAAAAGATAGAATTAATAACTTCAGAATAAATTTATTTGATGAAGATTACAATGAGGCTAAAGAATTAATAGAGAGGGTAATAAAAAGTTATGAATGATATAATATATGATAAACTTGATGAGGTACTTCTTACTATTAGAAACAACAAAAAAGTTATTAGAATGAAAGAGTTAAAAAAGAAAATTGAAAATGATGTTGATCTAAAAAATAAACTTGATAAGTTTCATGAAGTTTGGAAAAATGAATATTCAGAAGAGTATGTTAATTTAAAAAAAGAAATCCTAGATAATCAATATGTTAAGGAATATAAAGCTTTAGAAAATGAATTATATTTTACTGTACTTGATATTAATAGAAAGTTAAATAGTTTAACTGGTAAGAGGAAGTGTTAGTGTGAGAGTAATAAGTGGCACATTAAAAGGAAGAAATATTGAAGGATTTAATCTAGATGGAACAAGACCAACAATGGATAGGGTAAAAGAATCTTTATTCGCATCTATTCAAAATTATATAGAAGGTGCAACCATCTTAGATTTATTTGCGGGTAGTGGAAATTTAGGAATAGAAGCAATAAGTAATGGAAGTGATTTTGTATATTTTTGCGATAAAAATAGTGAAGCAGTTAAGGTAATTAATAAAAACCTAGATAACTTTAAGATTAAAGATAAAGCTCTAGTATACAATCTTGATTATATGGAATGTTTAAAGATACTTTCAAATAATAAAAAAAGCTTTGATATAATTTTTCTAGATCCACCATATGCAATGGAAGTACTATCTGATGTAATAGAATTTGCCCTTAGCAAGAATCTTTTAAAGGATAATGGAATTATAGTTTGTGAAGTAGGAAATGATTATCTAAAGGATTATAATAATCTAACAAGAATCAAAGAAAAAAAATATGGAGATAAGTATATAATTGTATTTAAAAAAGCATTGTAAAGACTTGAAAAGTGCTTTATAATGTTTATAGGTGATACTATGAAACGTAATAAATTAAATAATAGAGGATTTGCTATTTCAACTGCTTTATATGGCTTATTAACTCTAACTATATTGATTCTTGTTCTTATATTTCAAGTCAATAGAACAGGAAGTAACAACAGTAAAGAATTGGGAGAAGAGATTAGTCATCAGTTAGAAGAAAGACAAAAATGTATCAATGAGCATAAAAACTCCATCAAAGAAACTAAAGAAGAAGACTACAAAAACTGCCTTGAAAACGCTAAAACGTCATCAGTCTCAGCAAATACGGGAAATTAAAAAAGCACCTCATAGCAATATGAAGTGCTTTTTTAATATATTAGTGTACCAAGTATTCTTTGTGTATTTCTAAAGTTTAATTTTGCAACATCTTCTAATTTTTCCTTACCATAAGTTTCAACTACTTCTTTACCAGCTTCATCAACTTGTGGTCCTGCACCCTTTGGTAGAGGGATATGTAATTCATCACACATCTTATCAAATTCTTTTATAAAAATATATCTGCTTATTACTGATGCACAAGCAACAGCTAAATTCTTATCCTCAGCTTTAGTCATAAAAGTTATTCCTTTTTGAATGTTTGTTGAATCTTTTATGTAATCATAATATCTAGCTTCTCTTGCAAATTCATCTACTATTATATAATCATATTCTAAATCTTCTTCATGAACCATTTTCCATAATGCTTTATTATGCATTATAGCCTTTATTTTATTTATATTATTATCTACATTATTATATTTTTCATTATATTCTTTATTAGATAAAATAATACTTTTATATTTAATAACTTTTGCAATTGCAGGTGCAACTTTTAGAATTTTTTCATCATTCATTTTCTTTGAATCACGTATTCCTAAAGATTCTAGTAGGGGAATATCTTTTTTATTTACATAGCAACTAGTAACAACTATTGGTCCAAAGTAATCTCCAGTACCAACTTCATCAGAACCTATAGAAGAACAATTATAATATTTTGAATAATCAATTTGTTTTTCTTTTTTTGAAGTTTCAATAGCAGTTTTTTCCATAGCCCAAACTGAAGCTTCTATATCAGCACCAGTTCCTTGAAACATAACTTTGTTTTCACCTTTTTTGTTTTTCTCATAAATAGTTATTACAACATCTTCATTAACTGCTTGCATAGCTACATAAGGAATTTGTTTATTCCTTGCGAATTCTTTGTAAAAGTTAATCATTTTTTTATGAGTTTCATCATCTACTTTTAATACAACGTAATTATTTTTGTTGTTATTATTTGCCATAAAGCGTCACCTCAATTAAATTATAACAGACAAAATCAAAAAATTAAATAAAAAAGTAATTTAGTTATTGCACTGCCAGAAAATTTGTGTTATTATTAAATGGTCATGGACCCTTAGCTCAGTTGGTTAGAGCATCCGGCTCATAACCGGACGGTCATAGGTTCGAGTCCTATAGGGTCCACCATTTTTGCGGGTATGGCGGAATTGGCAGACGCACTAGACTTAGGATCTAGCGCCGCAAGGCTTGCAGGTTCAACTCCTGTTACCCGCACCAATTATGAATTTAATCAAGCTTTTGAACTTGTTACAAAAAAGAACTTGTCATAAGTTCTTTTTTTCACGTTTACGTAAATATTGAATTTATGTATTCATATTATTTAAAAGTAATAGTGAAGTTAAAAATTCTATGATAAAATATATTTGAAAAAATTTATATAAAATAAGAAGGAAAATAAAATGGATTTTAAAAATATTGTATTAAGCTTTTCAAATGCTAAACTAGCTAGTGGGAAATTTAGACCCAAATTTAATAAGTTTTCAATTGTAGTTACAGTCTTACTTTTTATACTACTAGGGGGAACATCAATAGGACTTATCTATGCTTTACTAAGTTTAAATCTTGATCTTATATTAACATGTGGATGTGGAATGTTTGGATTAATGTATATTATATTGATAAATCCGTATACTCAAAACAAAAATAATTATTACATTGAATTTGAAAGTGAGAATTCATTAGCAAATTTCAAACTATATTACAAGAATAAATTAGTTAATATCAAATACAAAATCGATAACAATGGAAAAATTGCTTTTGCTAATAATGAGAGTAAATTAAGTTGTGTTTCATATGCAGATGGAACAAAAATGTCTAAATTAACAAAATTTAGGGTAATGAATTATTTTATAAAATGGTTAAATGATTATAACTTAATGTCAGATGAAATAACAACAACATTTGAATAATAAAAAACTTAAAAAAGAATATTACACAAACACTTTTAAGTGTTTTTTCTTTTTTTAAAAGAAAACTTTAATTGTAAAAAGCATATAAAAGTAGTACAATAATTACAGAAGAGGAGATTTTGTATGGCAAGTGAAATATGGAGATCATTAGATAATACTTTTACTGATGTTTTAGAAATGACATGGCCTATGATACTTATATCTGTTGTGTTACTTTCATCAATTAGGTTGTCTTATCTTTTAAAAAGCAAAAAACCTTTTGTATTACATAAAGAATTATTAACTCTTTTCTTTATAATCTATATATTATGTTTATTCCAAGTTGTGACATTTCAAGACATTAATAGTTTTGGCAGTAATAACTTTATACCATTTAGAGAAATTACAAGGTATACTTTTGGCAGTAGATTATTTATAAAAAATATAATTGGTAATATGCTTATGTTTATCCCATATGGATTCTTTGTTGCATATTATAGCAAAATTGATGACTGGAAACATTCATTTTGTTTAGTATTAATTGCATCATTAGTTATTGAATCTACTCAACTTGCGATTGGTAGAGTATTTGATGTTGATGATATTATTCTAAATGTAGTAGGAGGGATGGTTGGCTACTTTATGTATAAATTTTTTAATAAACTTGCAGATACTTGCCCTAAGATATTTAAATCTCAAATATTTTTAGATATTATAACAATAATATGCTTTATAGCGTTTTCAGCATATATATTATGGAGGTAACATGGAAATAGGAACATTTAATCAAACAAATGAAAAGCTTGATAAAGAATTAGATGAATTAAAGGATATGTTGAGTGACTTCTGCAAAAGAGAAGACCTTGGTAATGTAATATTTAATATTATAATTATTGATAATCCTACAATTCATAAAATTAATAAAGAATATAGAGATAAGGATGCTCCTACTGATGTAATTAGCTTTGCATTAGAAGATGACAAAACAGTAATAGAACCAGATGGAGTTAGAATACTTGGCGATATATATATATCAATTGATAAAGTACATGAACAAGCTTTAGAATATGGCCATTCATTTAAAAGAGAACTTAGTTTTCTTGCAGTTCATGGATTACTTCACTTATTAGGATATGATCACATGGAAAAAAGTGATGAGGAAGTAATGTTCAAAAAGCAAGAGGAGGTTCTTAACTATTATGAAATATATAAATAAAAAGAATAAGAGCCTTAAGGATAGCTTTTATCATGCATATGAAGGTATTTGTTATACCGTTATAAGAGAAAGAAATATGCATATACACATTATAATGGCACTACTTGTAATACTAGGTGGGGCTATATTTCAAATTTCATATGAAGAATGGTTAGCATGCTTAATCCTAATTGCTCTTGTTATATCATTAGAACTTTTAAATACAGCTATTGAATCAGTTGTAGATTTAATAACTACTGATGATAATCCACTTGCTAAAGTCGCTAAAGATTCCGCAGCTGGTGCTGTTTTAGTAAGTGCTATAATATCTGCAGTAATAGGTGTTGTTATATTTTTACCTAAAATATTAGATTTTATATCAAGGAGTTTATAATATGAGAGATAGATTAAAAGAATTACTTAATAATAGTTATGCACCATACTCTAATTTTAGAGTTTCTGCAGTTGTAGTTATGAAAGATGGAACATCATTTAACGGAGTTAATGTTGAAAACGCTGCATATGGTTCTTCAATATGCGCAGAACGTAGCGCTATACTTGCTGCTATATCAAATGGATATAAAAAGAATGATTTTGATAAACTATATGTAATGTGTGATAATGAAAAAGTTGGTATGCCTTGTTTTGCATGTAGACAAGTAATATTAGAACTTTTCGATAAAGATAGTACCATCACATGTATGAATCCCTATGAAGATGAAATAACATTAAGTGTTAAAGATTTATGCCCATATCCATTTGATAGTGAGGATTTAAAATGAAAAGTGGATTTGTTAGCTTAGTCGGAAGACCAAATGTAGGGAAAAGTACACTCCTTAACAACATCCTTGGTTATAAAATTGCTATTACTTCCAATGTCGCAGGTACTACTAGAAATGTAATACAAGGAATTTATAATGATGAAGATAGTCAAATTATATTTATAGATACTCCCGGAATTCATAAACCTAAAAACAAACTTGGCACTTACCTTAATAGAAAAGCCTATACTATGGCAGATGATGTTGATATTATTTTGTTCTTAGTAGATGCAAAAAGTGGTTTTGGTAAAGGAGATAAATTTATTTTAGAAAGAATTAAAGAGATGAATAAAACAGTATTTTTAGTTCTTAATAAAGTTGATCAAGTAAGAAAAGATGAATTACTTGGTATAATAGATAAGTATAAAGATTTATATGACTTTGATGAAATAATTCCTCTTTCAGCATTAAATGGAGATAATGTAGGAGAACTTATTACTACTTTGAAAAAATATTTAAATAGTAATGTTAAATATTATGAGGATGATACAATCACTAATGTTAGTCGTAATTTTATAATTGCTGAAATGGTTAGAGAAAAAGTACTTAGATTAACTAAAGAAGAAGTCCCACATACAGTTACATGTTTAACTGAAGAATATGAAGAAGAGGATAACATCATAAATGTTGGAGTATTAATAATTGTTGATAGAGAAAACCTAAAGAAAATCTTAATTGGTAAACAAGGTAAAATGATAAAAGAAATAGGGCAAGAAGCTAGAATTGATATAGAAAACTTTTTAGGCAAAAAAGTATATCTAACAACCTATGTAAAAGTTATCAATAATTGGAGAGATAGAGAAAAATATTTAAAAGAATTTGGACTTAATGAATTAGAATTTTGATTAAAATAGATTATTATTTCACATTATATTAATGGTGATAATATGAAAGAATTAGTCTGGGAAATATTTAAGAAAACAGGAGATATAAGATATTATCTCCTTTCTAAAAATCTTGAAGGTGATAGTAATGCAGACAAGAAAAGTAGAGGCAATAGTAGTAAATGAAACTAACTATAGTGAATCTAGTAAAATTTTAGGACTTTATACTAAAGAATTGGGGCTTATTAGTGTTATATCTAAAGGCTGTAAAAGATTAAAAAGTCCATTAAGAGTTGGAAGCTCTAAACTTGCATATGGTGAATATATCATTTCATATAAAAGTGAAGGATTATCTACTTTAGTATCTGTTGATATATTAGATAGTTTTAAAAATATTTTATTTGATATAAAAAATGTTAGTTATGCTACTTATATACTAGAACTTTCTACACAGGTAGCTAAACAAAATAACGAAAGTGAGATTTTTACACTTTTAATTTCTTCATTAAAAAAGATAAATGAAGGGTTAGACCCCAAAATTATAACTTTAATTCATGAGGTACAATGCTTAAAATACCTTGGTATTGATATAATGGTTGATGCATGCGCCAACTGTGGGTCTACTAATGATATAGTAACATTAAATAGTGAAAAAGGTGGATATATCTGTAAAGAATGTTATGAAAATGAAAAAATTGTAGATGAAAAAACGCTAAAAGTAATAAGGCTTTTTTATCATGTAGATATATCAAAAATAAGTAAACTTGAACTATCAAATATTACCATAAAAGAAATAAGTGACTTTTTAGAAGAGTATTATGATAGATATAGTGGATTATATCTAAAAAGTAAAAGTCTATTAAATATGATAATTTAATGTAAATATATGTAAACAAGTGATATCAAAAATTGATATCATTTTTTTAAAGTGATATAATCAACTTAGATAATAGGAGGCTATAATATGGAAGAAAAAAATAAAAGTGTTAAAAATGTTAAAGTAAATCAAGAAAATGTTAAAAAGAATTTCCAATATAAATTAAAACGAGCAGTTGCAATAGTGGGAACTGTTATTGTGATTGGTAGTGGAATAGGTATACATTTTTCAGGAGAAAAAAAAGATAAGGAAAATGTTAATTCTTATTTGAGTGGTATTTCAGTATCCGAATCAATTTCAGAGTATGAGCAATTAAAACAAATAAAAATAGAAGATATTAAAGATTGGCTTGAAATATCTGAAGATTCAATTAAATATGAAGATGAAGTAGTAAAGGTTATAAAAGATAACATTGATTATGAATTAGATGAATTACCTACAGGTAGTCTAGAGGAATATGAATCAGCGGTAAAAAAATTTAATGATATAAAAGATCCTTCAACAGTAAAAGAAAAAGAAGAAAAACTAAAATCGGCTATTACAATAGCTAAATGTGCTCAAGATGCTAATGAAAAATTAAGAAAATATGGTTATAATTTAGTAGAGAAAGAAACATTACGACTACTAAAAGAGGATTTTGCTAAACATGTTGGTATAAATTTTGAAGACCCAAGTGAAATAGAAATTGGAATTGTAGAAGATGAGTGGATGACTTCTTATATTAGTGTTGAAGATAAAACAAATGGAGACAATTATGAATGTACTGGTTATCCATGTGATGTTGCCAAAACTATTGGAGCGGTACAACGTGCAGAAGAGGGAGAAAGTAAAGAAGGTGATCCATTTAAACGCAACAAGGATAGAAACGATGTACTAAGGGATGCAGTAGAAGCGTGTGAAGTCATAAGCAGTGGTGCTACTGATGAAGTAAATTGGGATATTAAAGTGCCAAAAAAAGATGATAGCAAATATTATAATCCAATTGAATGTAAAGCTCCAAGTTTAAATAAGATAACAACATCATCAAAAGAAGCTAATCTAACAGAAGGAAGAAGCAGATAGCTTCTTTTTTTCTTAAAATACTTGCATTATACATTTAAATGTGGTACTATTTACTAGTTGAAAAACTTAATCCGCTGAAATTTAAATGTTGAAATACTATATTTTATGATTAAAAAAAATAAAAAAGGAGAGATATCATGGCAAACGTAATTGACAAAATTACTGAAAAACAAATGAATCCTAATGTTCCTGAATTTAGAGTAGGAGATACTGTTAGGGTTGACGTTAAAATCGTCGAAGGAAAAAGAGAAAGAATCCAAGCTTTTGAAGGTGTTGTAATAGCACGTAAAGGTGCTGGAATTTCTGAAACATTTACTGTAAGAAAAGTATCTTATGGTGTTGGTGTAGAAAGGATATTCCCTGTTCATTCACCAAGTATAGCTAACATTGTTGTAGTTAAGAAAGGTAAAGTAAGACGTGCTAAATTAAATTTCTTAAGAAACATAGTTGGTCAATACAGAATTAAAGAAAGAGGACAAGAATAAGGTAATTGCCTTATTTTTCTTTATATATGAAAAAGTTTATTAAAGAAATATATCCATATGTGATAATAATTGTAGTTGCACTTTTAATAAAGAAATTTTTATTCTCACCAATCCGTGTTGTTGGACCCTCAATGAATAATACATTATTAAATGGTGACATAATGATACTTGATAAAATATCTTATAGATTTAATAAGATTAAAAGATCTGATATAGTAGTTATTAAGACTAACAAAAATCTTATAATTAAAAGAGTAATTGCAATACCTGGTGATACACTTGAATATGGTAACAATACATTAATATTAAATGGAAAAGAGAAAGATGAACCTTACTTATCCAAAGGCGTTACTACAGAAGATTTTAATTTAAAAGAGTTAACGGGTTACGAAAAAGTTCCTGAAGGATATTACTTTGTTATGGGTGATAATAGAAGTGAGTCTGCGGATAGTAGAATGATTGGACTTATTCCAATTGAAAATATAGAGGGTCATGCTAGATATACAATTTTTCCACTTAATAGGTTTGGAAGCAAATAGATACATTTTTGTATCTATTTTCTTTATTTATAAGGAAAGTGCGCTAAAAACAAAAAAATATGTTGACAAACATTTGTTTGTTTTAATATAATTAAAATGCAACAAAAAGGTAAGGTGATTAAATGTATAAAGCTTATAAATTTAGACTATATCCAAATGATAATCAAAAGATATTAATTAATAAAACATTTGGATGCACAAGATTTATATATAATCACTTTTTAAATAAATGTAAGGAAGAGAAATTTATAAAAGCATATGATATGTGCAAAGAGTTAAAAGAGTTGGTATTAGATTATCCATTTTTAAAAGAAGTAGATAGTATGGCTTTAAGATGTAGTATTTTTAATCTTGAAGATAGCTATAAAAACTATTTTTCAAAAAGAAGTGCCTATCCATCATTTAAAAATAAATTTAGTAAACAAAGCTATAGAACTAACTGTATAACAAGTGTTTATAAAAATAAAAAATATAGTAATATAAAAATAGATATAAAAGAAAAAATGATAAAGGTACCAAAACTAGGATTAGTTAAAATAAGAGGATATAGAAATTTAAATGAACTAACAGATAGAATAATAAATATAACAATAGAAAAAGAAAAAACAAATAAATACTATGTAAGTGTTATAACGGAAAAAGAAGAAGAAATACCCAAAAAAATAACACCAACAAGTATAGTTGGAATCGATCTTGGAATAAAGGACTTAGTAGTAACAAGTAATGGAGAAAAATACCCTAATCCAAAAGAGATAAATAAAAGAGAAAAAAGATTAAAAAGAATGCAAAGGAAACTATGTAGGCAAGTAAAAGGAAGCAACAACTATAATAAAACAAAAGAGAAAATAGCAAGAATACATAGTAAAATAAAAAATAGTAGAAAACATAATATAATAACCATAGCAAATAAGATAGTAAAAGAACATGATATTATAGTAAGTGAAAAATTAAATGTCAAAAAAATGAGTAGTAACCACAAACTAGCAAAAAACATATTAGATGCAGGTTTTAATAAAATATGTGAACTATTAAAATGGAAGGCAAAACTTCTTGGAAAATATTACTACCAAGTAGATACCTATTATCCAAGTAGTAAGATATGTAGTCACTGTGATAATAAAACAGAAATAACAAATGATTTAAAAGTTAGAGTGTGGGAATGCGAGAATTGTGGCAATACAAATGATAGAGATATAAATGCAAGTATAAATATTATGTTTGAAGGAATAAAAATACACTTTGCAAGTTAAATAAAAATAGAAGGACAAAATAGAAATAAAAAAGTACGGTAGCGACTATCGGAATTTAAGCCTATGGAGAATAAAGGTTACTTTATCTATGAAGTAGGAATGTTGGAATCGGTGACGACCAATGCGAATAAAAATTTTAAATTTTATTCTTTTGTTCTATTCTGATAAAATAATTTGGAGGTGATTACTATGATTAAATCAAATAATTATTTTCCTAGAATAATTAAAGAAATCTGTAATGAATTAGATATCAATTATGAATTTCTATCAAAAGATTGGATAATAAAATTAAGTAAAGATGAAAAAATCAGATTTATTAGTGGGTATAAATTTGATTTACTAAATCATGCGAGTGGTATATGCTTTGATGATAAATATGCAACATATGAAGTTCTAAATTCCATTGGAGCAAGTACTGTTAAACACGATATTATATATAGAGCTACCAATAAAAATAGTTATGCTAATGATTGCAAGGGACTTGAATACTTAATTGAACTGTTTAATAAGTATAAGAGAAATATAGTTTTAAAAGTAAATAATGGTACATGTGGAATTGATGTTTACCACATAACAAATATTAATGATTTAAAAGACAAATATAACCTACTTATTTCTAAGAATTACTCCCTAAGTGTTTGCCCTTTTTATGAAATCGAAAACGAATATAGGGCGATCATTCTAAATGGTGAGGTTAAACTACTATATAAAAAAATAAAACCCGTTGTTACAGGAGACTCAATAAAAACTATTAAAGAACTACTTATGGATTTCAATAATGAGTATTTTAAAAATTATGATGATGATAATAAAGATGATGTACTACCATTAAATGAAACTTTTGAATATGATTGGAAATTTAATTTATCCAAAGGAGCAATTTCTTCTTTAGATATTGATTATAATGATAAGGAAAATATAGATAATATAATAAAATTACTAAAGCCTATTATTAATGATGGATTTTGTAGTGTAGATATAATAAAAACTAAAGATAGTAATTTTTATGTAATGGAAATAAATAGTGGAGTTATGATGCAAAACTTTATCAAACAAAATGAAAATGGTTACATGATAGCTAAGCTTATTTATAAAGAAGCAATTATTGAAATGTTTAATAACTAAGTAGTCCAAATTTATATAAGAAAGGCGAGTATTATGAATGAGTATAATGGATATAGCAAGACAGAAATTTTAGAATCTATACTTTTAAGTGATAATGTTGTAAACTCTATAAACGAAAATATGGATTTGTTTTTGAAGATACTTCCAGAAATAGAGAACCTTATATCTTTTGATAAAACACATCAAGGGCAAAGCGTTTGGAAAAATACTTTATGTTCACTAAGATTATCCGAAAAAGATTTGGATGTTAGACTAGCACTTCTTTTTAATGATATGAGTAAACCATATACTTATAGTAATAATGATGGGGTAGAAAGCTTTAAAGGTCATGCAACCGCATCCTCAATAATAGCTAAGCATGTACTAAGTAGAATTGGTTACACAGAATCATATGTTAATAAGATTTGTTACTTAATTCAAATGCATAATAGACCAATTGATATAAAAAAATTAAATGGAGATGAAGACCTACAGTTAAAAATAATTGAGATTAAAAGATGCAGTAATATTGAATTTAATAAAGAAGTAAAATCTGATATTAAAATGTCAAAATAGGAGGAAATATGAAAAAAATAGGAGAAATAAAAGAATCAAATAGATTAGTAATCGAGGAATTGATTGAAGATATAGTTATAGAAAAAGACAATAATGTAAAGATTATTTTTAAATGCGAAGATAAATATTTTGAGGCACTGGACTTTATAAATAGACAAAAATGTGATATGATAGCATCTAGTTAAAGGGCAAAATCTGAAAGTACTTTTTTAAGTATTTTTTTAAAATAAAATAAAATAAAAAGGAAGTGATTAAAATGGATATGTATCAAAAGAGAAAAATGAGACAAGAAAAGAAAAATAATGACAATCAAGAAAGTTTTTCAAAAGTTTCCATTTCGTGGTTGATTACGATTTATACAAGAATAGATGAAAACCTAGGTAAAATAAGGATTTGTGAATAAGGATTTGTGAGATTTAACACCTTACACATTTAGTATAAAAATATGTTAAAATAGACAAAAATTAGTAAAAAAATGACTATTTTAATGTAAAAAGTGATAGGAATTATTAAGGTGATTACGCCACCTAATAATAAGAAATAATTTGAATATTGAGGTGATAGTATGTATGGAGCTATTGTTGGAGATTTAGCAGGAAGTATTTATGAATTTAATCAATTAAAAAAGATTCAAAGTATAAAGATGAATAATTTAATTGAAGATAATGCTTTCTATAGTGATGATACTATTTTAACTATTGCTACACTGGATGCGATACTTAATAATAAAGATTATGATTATTATTTACGAAAATACATACAAGAATATAGTGAGTATAAACCTGATTTTAATCCGTATTTTAAATCATCATTTTCACCTAATTTGGTAAAATGGAGCCAATCAAATATAATTGGTACTAGTCATGGTAATGGAGCTATGATGAGAATATCTCCTGTAGGATACATGTTTGATAGTGAAAAAGAAGTGATAGAAAATGCAAGGCTTGCAACTATACCTTCTCATAACTCAAAAGAAGCAATTGACTCTGCTACTATGGTGGCATTAATAATATATTATTCTAGAAAAGGCTATACAAAAGATGAAATATTTAGAATGATGAATATTGATATTAAATATATTCCATTTACTAAATTTAATATGACATGTGAAGAAACTATAGTGAATTGTTTATATGTATTATATAATTCAAATAGTTTTGAAAATGCTATTAGAAAAACATTACTTATGGGTGGCGATACAGATACAAACTGTGCTATAGTTGGAAGTATGGCCGAAGCAATGCACGGAATTAATAGTGAATTAATTGAAAAAGTTAATGAAAAGATTCCTCAAAAATTTGTTAAAATATTAAGTAGAACAAGGAGATGATTCTCATGAATGAAAATAAAACTAATATAAATTGGTATCCAGGCCATATGGCAAAAACTAAAAGGGAAATAAAGGAAAAATTACCTTTAATTGATGTTGTATATGAAGTAGTTGATGCTAGGATGCCTATATCATCTAAAGTTATTGATATAGATGATATTATTAAAAACAAACCAAGAATATTAATAATGACAAAATATGATATGTGTGATAAAAGTCAAACAGATAAAATAATCAAATATTATAAAGAAAAAGGATATAGTGTTGTCCCCGTTGACCTTATCAAAAATACAAATGTTAATTTAATAATTAAAGAAACATCTAAAGTTAGTGATATCATAAATGTCGAAAGAAAGAAAAAAGGTCTTAAGCCTAAACAAAGTGTAAGAGCACTTGTAATTGGAGCTCCAAATGTAGGAAAAAGTACATTGATAAACAGATTAGTTGGAAAGAAAAAAACAGTTACAGGAAATAAGCCAGGAGTTACTAAACAACTAAGCTGGATAAGAGTAGGTTCTAACATCGAACTTTTGGATACACCAGGTATTTTGTGGCCAAAACTAGAAAATCAAGAACATGCATACAACCTTGCGGCACTTTCCTCAGTTAAAGAAGAAGTTGTTGACTTACAAGATTTAAGCATTTACATACTACACAAACTAAATGAACTTTATCCTAATTATTTAGAAAAAAGATATGGAATAACAACAGTATCTGATGACATAATTGCAACATTAGAAGAAATTGGCAACAGAAGAGGTGCAAAAATAAGCGGTGGAGAAATTGACTATGACAAGGTTTACTCCATAATAATTAGAGATTTAAAAGAGGGTTTAATAGGTCCTGTAACATTAGATAGATTATAATTAATCTATTTTTTTGTTTTTTAGATTAATTTTTATGTTATAATCATGATATGGAGGATTGTTATGAAAGAGAATAATAAAATGTCTTTAATTAATTTAATTGACTACTTATCAGAAAAAGTTACTAATTTTTTGAAAAAAGCAGGGCGTTTAGCAGCAAATAAAAATAAAAAGGATTCTGTTTTAATTGCTACTAAAATAGTGGTTACTATAATAACTCTTGCTGTTTTAAGTATTCCATTTTCATTAGTTAAAGAAATAGGGGTTATGTTGATTTATAAAGTAGGAGCTTCACTAAGAGCATTTCTATCATTTGCTTGGGCTTTTATGCTTGATTTATCATATTTAATATTTTGCTTGACAGTTATATCAAAAGTTCTTTCTTCTATATTAGAAGATAAAGAATTGAATCTAATTGAAGAAAACAGAAGAAAAGACACAAGGCTTAAAAAGAACATATTTTTACCTATAATTAAAGTCGTAAGGATTTGTTCTATTATAGCGGCAGTACCACTTGTTTTAATTATATTTGCCATTATGATTATGATTGGTATGAATATTGCACTTGTTACACATGGCTATTACTTATTTAGTACATTCTTAATCTTAATTGGATTTTCTATTATATTAGGAACTGCGATTTTATTAATTTTAGATGTTATGACATTAAAAAAAGGTTCAAAAAAATATGTAAATATTGCCCTTGGAGGCCTTATAGTATTTATTATTGGAATTATTTGTATTAATTTTGAACTAGCTAGATATAAATATGTTGATTCACTACCTAGCAATTTTACTACAACAACTGAACAAGTAAGTTTAAGAACTGATAAAAGTAAAACTTATAAAGCGTTTAAAGCAAAATATAATGAGAACGTAGCAATAACAAAAGAAATAGATAATAGTTTAGGTGATGAAATATTAATTGAAACAACAACTTCAAATACCTCAATTTCATTACAAACTATAGCCACAAAAAATAATAAAATTAATTTAATTTACTCTAATAAGCTAGTATTAGGTATTAAAGACATAGAAAAAATATATAATATGTTAATAAATAGTATAACTAATGAGACATTATATAATTATAATTTATTAAAATATAGTAAAGTTACAATATATGGTAACGAAGAAATTTTATCAAAGATTGAAGTAGGAGATTATGAAAAATAACGAGATAGATAATAGGCAATATGAAAATGAATTATACAGTAAAGGATATAAATTAATTGGTGGAATAGATGAGGTTGGTAGAGGACCACTTGTTGGTCCTGTTGTTACCGCTTGTGTCATACTTCCAGAAGATTTTGCATTAGATGGATTAACCGATTCTAAGAAACTAAGTGAAAAAAAGCGTGATATGTTTTATGATATTATCATGGAAAAAGCAATCTCAGTTGGAATTGGTATAATGGATGAAGATGTAATAGATAAGGTTAACATATATGAAGCTACTAAACTTGCTATGTATCAAGCAGTTGATAATATGAGTGTGAAACCAGATTATATTTTAATAGATGCCATGAAACTAGATAAATTAGATGTCCCATCCACATCAATCATAAAAGGTGATTTAAAAAGCATTACTATTTCCGCAGCTAGCGTTATAGCAAAAGTAACAAGAGATAGAATGATGTATGAATTAGATAAAAAATATCCTATGTATAAATTTGCTAAAAATAAGGGCTATCCAACTAAAGATCATATAGAAGCAATTTCAAAATATGGAATATTAAAAGAACACAGAAAGACTTTTAAGCCAGTTACGGAACATGTAAATAGAATATATAATAAATAGGAGGCTAACTATGGATATAAATTTCACTAGTATTGAAGAATTATATAAAAGAGTTTATCCGGCACTTAAAAGTAAAGTAAAAGAATTAAAAAAGAATGATATTAATTATATAAAAGAAGAAGATATTTGGAACTGTCTTGTTGAACTTCGTTGGAAAAAAGACAAAGGACTATTGCTATCTGATGTAGTTGATGATATCCTAAATACTGAAAATTCTGTAATTGATAATTATGTTAAGAATGAAATGAAAAAGATGAAAAGGGAAGCAAACTATGATGTTGAGATAATATAATAAACGCGAGGTGTTAAAATGACAAAGAGTTTAAATAATGCAACTATTGAAACACTAATAGAAAAAGCAAGTAGCTATATAACTGATAAAGATGATTTAAATAAAATAAGAGAAGTATACGAGTATGCAAAAGAAAAACATCAAGGACAGTATCGCAAGAGTGGAGAAGAATACATTAGTCATCCTCTTGCTACTGCAATTATACTTACTACAGTCTATGCTGATACTCCAAGTATTTGTGCTGGGCTTTTACATGATGTTATAGAAGATTGTGATACTTCAAAAGAAGAAATTATAGAGACTTTTGGAGATGAGATTGCCGAACTTGTTTATGGAGTAACAAAAATAAGTAAAATTCATTTTTCTACAGAAAATGAGGCTTTAATAGAATACTATAAAAAGATAATTGTAGGTATGAGTGAAGACGTTAGAGTTATTATTATTAAATTATCTGATAGACTTCATAACATGAGAACACTATGGGCACTCCCTGAGGCAAAACAGAAACATATAGCTAAAGAAACCTTGGAAATTTTAACTCCAATTGCTCACCATTTAGGTATTCATAAATTGAAAAGTGAACTTGAAGATTTATCATTAAGATATTTAAAACCTGATGTTTTCTATGACATAGCTGAAAAATTAAATAATACAAAATTAGAAAGAGATAAAGTAGTTGGGGATATGCTTGAATCAGTTACAAATCTATTAAAAGAGCATGATATACCACACGAAATAAAAGGAAGAAGTAAAAGTATTTATAGTATTTATAAAAAGCTAGAAAAAGGTAGAAAGTTTAGTGATATATATGATTTACTTGCTTTAAGAGTACTAGTTGATACAGAACAAGAATGTTATCAGGCACTTGGAATTATACATTCTAAATACAGACCTATTCCTAAAAGATTTAAAGATTATGTTGCAATGCCTAAACCAAATGGGTATCAATCATTACACACAACAGTATTTGGTATAGATGGTTACCTTTTTGAAATTCAGATAAGAACTCATGAGATGGATGAAATTGCAGAAAACGGTGTTGCTTCTCACTGGGCATATAAAGAACATAAGACACTAACAGAAGGGGTTAGAACTTCTACCGAGGCAAAACTACAATTTTTTAAATCAATTATAGAATTAAACGAAGAAAAAATGAGTAGTGAAGATTTTGTAAATAGTGTTAAAAATGAAATACTTAATAATAATATATATGTTTTTACACCAAAAGGAGATATATTTGAACTTCCAAAAGGTTCAACTCCAATAGATTTTGCTTATAGAGTTCATACTAGAGTTGGTGAAACAACAGTTGGGGCCATTGTAAATAACAATATGGTTCCACTTAATTCAGAACTTAAAAATAATGATATAGTAAAAATTATAACTAATAAAAATTCTCCAGGTCCTTCAAAAGAATGGCTAAATATAGTTGCATCTACTCAAGCTAAGAATAAAATAAAAGCATTTTTTACTAAAAGTGAAAGAGATAGATATATAGAAAGAGGTAAGGATTCACTTGAAAAAGAAATGCGTAAACAAAAAATAGTATTTAGTGAATTTTTAAGTGAAGAAAATCTTAATATATTATTGTCAGAATTAAAGCTTATTGATTTAGATGAACTATACTTATCAATTGGTAATGGTAAATTTAGTGCAAGTTATGTAGTTAACTTATTAAATAAAAAAGAACAACCAAAAGAAGAAGTTAAAATTAAACATCCTGTTGCTACAATAGATAATAATATAATTGTAGAAGGAATAGATAAAGTAAAAGTTAATATTGCTAATTGCTGTAGTCCAATACCAGGAGACGAAATTGTCGGATATATTACTAAAGGTAATGGTATAAGTGTACATAGAAAAAGTTGCCATAATTTGGAATTTTTAGATAGCCGAATGATCAACGTAAAATGGAATAATACAACTTCAGGTAAATTTTTAACTAGTTTAATTGTCTATAGTGAAACGAGCGATAAAGCTATGATGGATATTACTCAAAAAGCTATTCCACTTGGAGTAAATATTGATAGTATTAAAACTATAAACAGAATGGATGGCATTACTTTCCAAATAGATATATATGTAGAAAATTTAACAAAACTATCTAAATTTATGAATGATATATCAAATATAAAATATATAAAAAATGTAGTGAGGGTTATAAAATGAGAGTACTTGTACAAAGGGCATTATCATCATCGGTTACAGTTGATAATGAAGTAATAGGAAGAATAGATAAGGGCGCAGTATTACTAGTTGGATTTACCGAAGGTGATAATTCAGATACGATTGATTATATGGTAAATAAAGTACTAAATCTTAGAATTTATGATGATTCTAACGGAGTTATGAATAAAAGTATATTAGATGTAGGTGGAAGTATATTATCTATTTCACAGTTTACGCTTTATGCAGACTCTAAAAAAGGAAATAGGCCTAGTTATATTAATGCATTAAATGGCGAAAAAGCAATTTCACTATATGAAGAATTTAATAATAAACTAAGTAGATACATATGTGTAGAAACAGGTAAGTTTGGCGCTGATATGTTGGTTGATATTAAAAATGATGGACCTGTTACAATAATGTTAGAGAGGGAATAATATGTTTAAAAATAAATTAAATTATAAACTACTTAATATACTTATGTTAGTAGTAATACTATTTTTAGGATTTAAAACATTTGAATATTGGAGTGGAATAGTAGGTAAGATTATATCAATTCTAATACCATTTATTATTTCATTTGCAATTGCATACTCACTTTATCCATGTGTTAGAAAATTAGAACAAAAAGGAGTTAGAAAAGGTATAGCAGTTGGGGTAGTAGTTATATTAATACTTGTTGTTATAGTTGCACTCTTCTCTGTTACAATTCCTCTAATATATGAACAGCTTATTTCATTATCCAAAATGATTGGGCAAGTAGCAACAGATTTATCTACAAAATTTGAAATAAATTTAGGTGGATTTGAAGATACAATTAATGGAACTCTTAATAAGCTGATTTCAAACGTTGGAGAGTATATTTCAACAGGAACAATTGATTTTGTCTCTAAATCAGTTGATGTACTTACAAAGACAATTATAATAATAATAGTATCTATCTATTTACTAGTTGATATGGATAAAATAAGAATTAGGGCAAAAACAATATTAAAAAGAATTAATCCTAGAGCATTTGATTATGTAAAATGTGTTGATAATGAACTTGGTAACTATCTACAAGGATTAGTAATATTTATGGTTATACAACTTTTTGAGTATTCATTCTTATTTGGAATAGTTGGACATCCAAACTGGTTATTACTTGGTATACTTGCATCGCTAACTACCGTAATTCCATATTTTGGTGGACTTGCAACTAACATAATTGCGGTTATACTTGCATCTGTTGTATCTCCAAAACTTTTTATAGCGACTATGATAATTTGCTTAGTATTCCCTAATATAGATGGATATATAATATCACCAAAAGTTTATGGAAAAACAAACAATATAAATCCAATATGGTCAATATTCTCTGTATTTGTTGGAGGAGCATTACTAGGAGTACTTGGTATAGTAATAGCACTTCCTACTTATATAGTATTAAACTGTACTTATAATTTCTTTAAAAAAGATATTTATGGTAAAATAGATGATTTAATATAGATTAATATTATTTAACCAATGCTTATGCATTGGTTTTTAAGTGAATCAAAACTTCTTTAATTTTGGTAAAATATGACCTAGTAGTAACTTATCTCTTAAAAGCAATTAAAAGAGCGGTTATACTTGTTATAGTAGTAAATAATAAAATCAGTATAGATGTTATTATGAAGAAAAAAAGAAGAAAAATATAATGATTATAGTTCTTTGCTTTGTGTTATTGTTAATGGGAGTAGGATATGCAGCACTATCTCAAAGATTAACAATAGGTGGAACCGCTAAAATGCAAGAGGTATGGGATGCAAGAATTACTAATATACAATTATCAAGAAAAACAGGTCTAGCTAAAGATAATAGTCATAAATATGAAAGTTTAAGTGCATCATTCCAAACAGAGACCCTAGCACCCGGAGATATGTTAGAATATACAGTAAGCGTAAGTAATAGGGGAAATATAGATGCGAAAGTATCAGAAATTAACGCAACACTAGATGGACCAGAAGCAATAAAATATACAGTAGAAGGAATAAAAAAAGGAGATATAATTAAAGAAGGAGTAACAAAAGAAGTAATAATAACTATAAAGTTTGATTAAAATGCAACAGTTATACCAAGAATAAAACATCAAAAGTAAAAACAATAGGCAGTTTATTTTATGGCGGTACTTCATTAAAAAGCATAGATTTATCAAGCTTTAATACTTCGAATGTAACAAATATGAGTAAAATATTTATGCTTTGTAATAATTTAACTACAATATATGTATCAGAATTATGGAATACTTCAAAAGTTACTACATCAAATCTTATGTTTAATGAGTCAAGAAAACTAAAGGGTTCAAATGGTACTATTTCTTATTCATGGGATAAAGTTGATGTAGGTATGGCAAATTATACAACAGGATATTTAACTTATAAAGCAATTACATAGAATTGAAAAATCAAAAAAATGTTGACAACTATAGAAATATATATTATAATCAGTGCATAAATTAAAAAAGGAAAGAGATGTATCCACATCCACCTGATTAGCTTAAAGTAGCAATAGGTAAAGAGCCAAGTTGATTTTATATTTATAAATATAATTTTGATTATGTCTTAAAAGTGGATACATTGTGTCCACTTTTTTAAGTTTAATGGAGGTGTTTTGTATAGCAAGTTCGAAAGGTAATTTGTTGATTAATGAGCAAATTAAAGCTAATCAAGTTTTGGTAATTGGACCAAATGGAGAACAAGTTGGTGTAAAATCACTTAGTGATGCATTGACTTTATCTAGTTATGCTGGTTTGGATTTAGTTTTAATAAGTCCAAATGCTAATCCACCTGTTTGCAAGGTAATGGATTATAACAAGTATAAATATGAAAAGAGCAAAAAAGAAAAAGAGGCTTTAAAAAGACAAAAAGCTAATATGTCTGAATTAAAAGAATTTAGATTATCACCAGTAATAGATGTAGGTGACTTTGAAACAAAATTAAAACAAGTAACTAAATATCTACAAAAGGGAGATAAAATTAAATTATCTATTCGTTTTAAAGGAAGACAAATGGCACATACAGAAATAGGTAAGGATGTATTGCTTAGATTTTCAGCTCGTCTATCTGAGATATCTGATATTGAGCAACAACCTAAACTTGATGGTAGAAGTATGACAATGTTATTAACACCAAAAAAATAATTGTAGGAGGAAAATTATGCCAAAATTAAAAACTCATAAGGGAAGTTCAAAAGTATTCAAAAAAAGAAAAAATGATTATAAGATTGGTAGACCAGGTAGTAGACATAATACTGGAAGTAAATCTACTAATCTAAATAGAAAAAATAGAAAAGGATCTCAATTAAGTAAAGCAGATCATAACAGATTAAAAAATTTAATCTAATTAGTGTTTAGGAGGATAAAAAATGACAAGAGTAAAAAATGGTGTTGCTACTAAAGCTCGTCACAAAAAAATATTAAAACAAGCTAAAGGATATTGGGGTAGCAAACATAGATTATATAAAACCGCAAAAGAACAATTAATGCATTCAGGAAAATATGCTTTCCGTGATAGAAAACAAAAGAAAAGAGATTTCAGAAAATTATGGATTACAAGAATTAATGCAGCTTGCCGTGAAAATGAAATTAGTTATTCTAGATTTATAGAAGGACTTAACTATGCTGGAATCGAAATAAACAGAAAAATGGCTTCAGAAATAGCTATTAACGATCCAAAGGCGTTTACTGAAATGGTTAATGTTGCAAAAAAAGCATTAGAAGCAAAAAAAGCAGGAAAAGAATATGTTGTAAAAACAACAAAGACTACTAGTAAACCAGTAGCGAAAAAAGAGACAAAAGAAGTAGCAACTGATATGTCTAAACTTACAGTTGCTGAATTAAAGAAAATTGCAGCTGATAAGAATATAACTATTCCAGCTGGAGCAAAAAAAGCTGATATATTAGAATTATTAAAATAATCATATTAATGAATTGGTTTATCTAGTGCCTTAGGGTGATAAACTTTAGAAATTAATAAGTGTATAACGAAAAGGAGAAAATAAAAAATGACAGTAGTTTCAATGAATTATTTATTAGAAGCAGGTGTTCACTTCGGACACCAAAGAAGAAGATGGAATCCAAAAATGAGAGAATATATATATACTTCTCGTGATGATATATATATAATCGACTTACAAAAAACAGCAAAGAAAATTGAAGAAGCTTATGCAGCAATGAAGGAAATTGCTGAAGCTGAAGGAAAAGTACTATTTGTTGGTACTAAAAAACAAGCTCAAGAAGCAGCAGAAGAATGTGCTCTTAGAACTAACATGTATTTCGTTAATGAAAGATGGTTAGGTGGTACATTAACTAACTTTAAAACAATTAGATCTAGAATTAAACGTCTAGAACAAATTGAAAAAATGGAAAGTGATGGTACTTTTGATTTATTACCTAAAAAAGAAGTAATTAAAATTAAAAAAGAGTATGACAAATTAAATAAATATCTACGTGGTATTAGAGAAATGAAAAAATTACCAGCTGCACTAGTAATTGTTGATCCTCGTAAAGAAGAAAATGCAATTAAAGAAGCTAGAATATTAAATATTCCTGTATTTGGTGTAGTAGATACTAACTGCGATCCTGATATGGTTGATTACGTTATTCCTGGTAATGATGACGCTGTTAGAAGTGTTAAATTAATGCTTGGAGTATTAACAAATGCAATTGCTGAAGTTAATGGTAATGAAATGATTGATTTCTTAACTGAAGAAGATAAAGCTAAAGCAGAAAAGAAAGCAAAAAAACAAGAAATAAAAGAAGAAATCAAAGAAGTAAAAGAAAACGCTAAAGAGAAAAAAGAAGAAATTAAAGAAACCATCAAAGCTACTAAAAAAGAAGTTAAAGAAGCAGCAAAAGAAGTTGTAGAAGATGTTAAAGATGTTATGAAAGATATCAAAGATATGACTTTAACAGAATTAAAAGAAGTAGCAAAAATTAAAGGTATTAAAGGATACTCAAAATTAAAGAAAGATGAACTTCTTGAAGTTTTAAAATAGGTGATAATATGTTTAGCGCAAGTGATGTAAAAGAATTAAGAGAAAAAACTGGTGCTGGTATGCTTGACTGTAAAAAGGCATTACAAGAATCAGAAGGAAATATGGAAAAAGCCATTGATTGGCTAAGAGAAAAAGGAATTTCAAAGGCTGCTAAAAAAGAATCAAGAATTGCAGCTGAAGGATTAAGCGAAATTCTAGTAGATGGAAATAAAGCAGTTATATTAGAGATTAACTCTGAAACTGACTTTGTTGCTAAAAATGCTGAATTCACAAACTTTGTATCTCTTCTTGCTAAAGTTGTATTAGAAAATTGCCCTAAAACTATGGAAGAAGCAATGAAACTTCCTATGGGTGATGGAACTGTTAATAGTAGTTTAATTAACTTAATTGCAAAAATTGGTGAAAAAATAAGTTTCAGAAGATTTGAAATCGTAGAAAAAAATGATAATCAAGTATTTGGAGTTTATAACCATCAAAATCTTGGAAAGATTAATGTTATTACTGTATTAGATGGTGATAATAGCGAAATTGCAAGAGATGTGGCTATGCACGTTGCTGCAATGAATCCTGGATACTTATCAAGAAGCGATGTACCAGAAGATGTAATTAATCATGAAAAAGATGTAATTAAAAAACAAGCAATTGAAGAAGGAAAACCTGCTGAAATTGCAGAAAAAATGGTTAATGGTAGAATTAATAAATTCTATAAAGAAGTTTGCTTACTTGAACAACCATTCATTAAAGATCCAGACTTAGATGTAGCTGGTTATGCAAAAGCTAATAATATGGCTGTTGTAAAATTTGTTCGTTTTGAAGTTGGAGAAGGAATGGAAAAAAGAAACGACGATTTTGCAAGTGAAGTAATGAGTCAAATTAATGGTTAAAAGAACAGAAATGTTCTTTTTTTCTTGCTAATTAGTTTTACTTATTGACAAGTATTTCTTTGGCAGTTATTATAGAAACTTAGGAAGTACTAATATAAAAATATGAAACAGCAAATTAAATTTGGCTTGCATATTAGTATATAAAAAGGTGATAGAATGATTCGAAAAATTAGTGCAAGAAATATTAATGAAATATATAGAAATAGTGCTTTTAGAATAGTAAATGCAGCTCCACCAGAAGATATAGATGAATTTTCAAGAATAATTGTATCTACAATATTATATATTAGAGAAAATGATTACGACTTCTATAATAAGATGATCACATCCATTTATCCAATATATTATATAGAAAATAGATATTTTGAAAGAAGTGATGCTAAACTTCTTAAAGAATCATTCGCAAACTATGATCTTAGAAATGAATTTGATACAATTACATCATTTGAAGAATTGGATTGTGTAATAGAAACAAACCCCAAAATCTTAATTGATATGCTTGCTTATAATAGAATATTTTTTTCAAGACCTGCACTAGAGAGAAGAGAAATCTTTTTAAAAACATCTTGTTACGACGAATATTTAACAAATATTAATCCCCTTTATTTTTTAGATAAATTTGACTATACTTGTAGAATTTCTGGTAATGACCTTTATGAATTATATAATGTGGCTTTTTGCGATGAAGTTACGTTTTCTAAGAATTTTCAAACTATGATGGACACGGCAGACAAAGAAGCTAAACAGGAAGTATGCTTTTATTTAGAAAACTTATCTTTTTATGATATGGAAGCATATTCATCTGTACTTGATGAAATATTATTTGATTCATATAAATTTTTAAAGTTTTTAAGTGAGAGTTATACGCTTGATGAATCTAAGGCAAAACTATTAAATTTTTTAGAACAAGATAACATAACTTTTGATGATTATTTAAATGTAAGTATTGATGAAAATTTAAATGGTAAAGATAATTTCTTATTTGATGTAATAGATAATTATATCTCATATAAAAGTAGGGGAGTAGGATTTGAAGAGTCATTAAATGAATATTATGAAAATAAGAAAAATACTATAAAAATAAAAAGAATAGGTAATAAAGGATTGAAATAATTTAAAATGTGCGTTAATATATTAATGTACATTTTTTATTGCCCCGTAGCCAAGCGGTAAGGCTGTGCGCTCTGACCGCACCATGCGCTAGTTCGAATCTAGCCGGGGCAGCCAATTAAAATAATTAATTGTTTATATAAAAAAGTATGTTAAAATAATATTATCTAAAAAAGATAATATTATACGGTCTGTTGGTGAAGTGGCTTAACACACCACCCTCTCAAGGTGGCATTCACGGGTCCGAATCCCGTACAGATCACCATTATGAAAATAAACCTCTTAGGAGGTTTTTTTAAATCTTTAAAACTTTGTATGCAATAATAGGGTAATTACTTATAAAAGCAACCTTATTTATTATTTCATTTAAATTTTTAACCTTCGGATTGTGTAAAAATTCATAAACCGTTTTAATATTTTGGCAAACTGCACATGAAATCATTAATTCTTTATTTATAGATAATTGTTCTGCCATTATAGATAAATTTAACATTTCTGGTGGAAAAACATAAAAATCAACATCAACATAACTATCATCATATGGAGATAATATTACACCAATCTTATTTTTAGTTTCCCTGTTTTTTAAATGAAATATTATATTTCTACTTAGACTAGATATATAAAAGTTTAGAGCAGGATATTTATTAGTAATACTAAAAAGAGATGATACTTGATCTTCATTAATTTTATTAATTGCTTCTGTATCTTGAGCAAACGCTATTGTTGGTATTGGAATAAAATTTATAACAATTTTATTTTTGATGTTCCTAAGTTTATTTAATACTCTCTCCAGTGGCCAAATATTATCATTTTTAATATTATCTGATTTAGTATTTTGTATTTGCTTAATAAGTTCATTATCAACGCTTTCATATGCAGTTGTAGTAATAGACATAGGGACCCCATCCCTCGCTAACACAACCTCTAGGCTTATCCCATCTAAACTATTTTGATTATCTAAAAACTCATCTAAAAATTCTTCCATATTACTATAAAAGTTTTTATTCGTAATTATTTTCATGTTACACTCCTTCATTTAAATATATTATATTTTGTATAAAATATTACTTAATGATATAATGTAGTGGGAGATATAATATGTTAAAAATAGAAAATATAGAAAATTTTAATTTAGATGATACAGTTACTTGTGGTCAAATATTTAGGTATACCTCCTTAGATGACGGTAGTTATACAATTGTATTAGATGACAGAGTAATAAATGTAAAATATAAAGATAATACTTTATATGTTGAATCTAATAATTATGATAATTTAAAAGAAAAAGTTATTAAGTATTTTGATCTTGATAGAGATTATGATGCAATAAATAAAACACTAATAAGTGATGATAAATCTTTAGAAGAAATTGTTCTATCATGTAATGGATTAAAGATGATTAACTCTTTCCCTTTTGAAACACTTATTTCTTACATTATTTCGCAAAATAATAGTGTGCCCTCTATCAAAAAATCAGTTGATAAAATATCACAAAAATATGGAGATAAGGTAACTTTTAGAAATGAAGAATATTATTTATTTCCAACACCACTCGAGTTAAAAAATGTAACCAAGGAAGATTATAGGACTTGCAGTGTAGGATTTAGAGATAAATATATTGAAGGTATTGTTAAACTTATAAATGAAAATCCTAATTATTTAAATAACTTTTATAAAATTGATTCTCCAACATCATTTGAAATTCTACTAGATTCAAAAGGAATTGGTCCTAAAGTGGCTAGTTGTGTCTTACTTTTTGCCTATCAAAAGTTTGATGTTTTCCCAGTTGATACTTGGGTAAAAAAATTTATGAAGGAAAAGTATAACATAGAAGGAGAAAAAAATATAAGAGGCTTTGCCAAAGAAAGATATAAAGATTATTCTGGTATTGCGATACAATATATGTTCCATTATGGAAGAAATGTAAAATAGTGTTTTACAAAATAGAAATTTATAGTAAAATAGATATTAAGGAGAGATGAATAAATGAACGAAAATGAAGTATTAAAACTTGCAGAAGACAAAATGAAAAAAGCAATGGAAGTAGTTGAAAAACACTTTACAACAGTAAGAGCAGGAAGAGCAAATCCAAATAGTTTGGATGGAATAATGGTATCTTATTATGGAGTTGATACACCATTAAAACAACTTGCTACTATTTCAGTACCAGAGGCTAGACAATTGCAAATTAAACCTTTTGATAGATCATGTTTAAATGCAATAGAGAAAGCCATATTTGAATCAAACTTAGGATATACACCTAATAATGATGGTGAAACTATTCGTATAGTAATACCTGTTTTAACTGAAGATAGAAGAATGGAATTAACTAAACAAGTTAAAGCTATGGCAGAAGATGGTAAAGTAGCAATTAGAAACATAAGAAGAGAAGCAATAGAAGATATTGAAAAGTTAAATCTACCTGAAGATGTTAGTAAACGTGAAGAAGATAAAATTCAAAATTTAGTTAATGAGTACAATAAAAAAGTAGAAGAACTACTTAAAGCAAAAGAACAAGAACTATTGACAGTATAATTAATTTTGGGGGACATGATGAATACAAAAAAATTAAAATGGCTATCTAAGAAAGCAGAAGATAAACAAGAGTTTTATGACTTTATAAATTCATATCCAAAAGAGATAGTAGAATATGTGACCGATGTGTGTTATAAAAATAGATATATTAGTTTTCATGAATTTATTTATACGGCAGGACTAATATTTAATTTTAGTGAGTATAGGAGCACTCGGGAACAAATAATGCTTGCAGAAAAAGCATTAGAACTTTCAAGTGGTCCTTTTTCTAGCTATGACTTAGATAGATTAAGAAAAATTAATGATGTTGTAACAAGTGAATATTTATTAGAAAATTGTACTTTTAATGAACAGATGAACCTTGTTATGGCTATGAATACTGATAGTAAATCCCTATTTAATATAGAAATGACAAATAATAGGGTATCAGTTAGGGAAACCATTGCTTTATCACATGACTTAAATGTTAGTGATAAATTACGCCTTATGGGAAAAGTCTCAGACATATATGGTACTGAGGAGCTAGAATATGCTAGACATATGCTTGATGTAGAATACCCTGAGTTAGAAGAAAGAGCGGTTAAGATTAAGGAATTTATCCTTAACAGTATAATAAATAATGGTACTCGAGATAAAAAACCATTTGGGAACAGGGTAGTTATACCAAGAATGATTACTAATGATAAATTAGAATTAATAGATGAACTTGTTAAAGCTAGTAGTATAAAAAACTTTAATGCTGCATGTGATGTTGTATGGGCAAATCTTTCTAAAGATGTTAATGAAATTAAGACTATTCTTAATAAATTGATGTGTTCAAAAACAGATACAAGATTTCAAAAAATATGTGATGTTCTAAAAGATCCATATTTTATTGAAGGAAGAAGCATAGAAGAAAAAGAAATAGTTTTAGATGAACTTCTTAAAGAAAAAAATGAGAAAAAAGTTAATACAATGTGCAGTGTTGCTATATCTGGAAATCTTATGGAATCAAGGTCTTTAGAAGAGCAACTAAAAATAATGAATGAATCTCCAAAACTGTATGATTCATTTTCAGCGCGTGACTTTAGACATTTTGTTTTATCAAAGCCTGTTCTAGAAAAGAGAACTACAGATGAAATAATTAAACTTATTCGCCCATTAGATACTATAGATGATAGAAACAAATATTACGTAATATATAATATTATTTCTAACCCAAAAGTATTAGATACTAGAGGTGTATCTGAACAATTAAAATTAATAGAAATAGCTTCAAAAATAGATGATGTAGAAACTTTTGAATATCTTGAAACTGCTAAAGTTTTTACAAGTGTTGAAAATATATCATTTGATGAACAACTAAAGTTAATAGCTAGTACATACAAAATGTATAATAAAGCAAATTATAATAAATTAATTAGTAATTATACAGATAATGATAGAAAGGTTAAATCTAAATTTAGACAAAAAAGAAATTAATATATTTCTATGGAGGATGTAAGATGAATATTAATAGATTAAGATGGCTATCAGAGAGAATTGTTAATTCAGAAAAGAAAGAATTTGAAGAGTTTATTGATACATATGATAAGGATATAGTCTCATTTGTTGTAGAGGCTTGTTATGAAAAAAAGCCTGCAGATCCAACTAAGTTATTTATAACTTTAAAAAATGCGATTACTAAAAGAGAGAATGAATTATCATCTAGGAAAGAAGAATATACATCAGTAGATAATTCATATTTTGCAAGAGCCTTATATAAATTTGACAAACCATATACTCCGGTAAAATATAAAAGACTTGAAGCACTATTTGATATTATTAATACGGATCCTAAATATTTAAACGATATGGCAATTGATTCAATTATGCATGAGACTACATTTACTGATGAAATACATACAGACTGTTGTCTAGATGTAAAAAAGAATATTATTTGTTATCCTGGGTTTTCTGTTGAAGATAAACAAGAAATGCTATATGAAATGAATAAGATAGATGATATGCCTAGTATTCCACCACTTATTTTGGAAGGATTCTTTGAATATTTAAATTTACAAGACATATTTAGACAAGACTATAGTAAATTTAAAGATATGGAACATGAACTTAGAAAAACTATGGTTAATTATATAATTGATGATTATAGTGGCAATAAAGAATTACTTAATGATTTTTCATTGTTTAAATCTATTTCACATTTTAAGGAAGCATTTAACCAGGACAATCTTGATGTTTTAAAAATTGTATTAAATGCTAAGACAATAGACGTTTTTCTTTCTGCATCTGACTATATAAGAAAAAACAAAAAAGAAGATAAAGAAGTAATAAAAATTTTAATGGAAAAATTTGTAAATGCAGACCATGTATCTTATTGTTTAATGCAGTATAATTTAACACATAATAAAGAGTTTAGTGAAAAAACAACAGAAGAAAAAATTGCGACTTTTGATGAAATTTTAGATAGAAATCAAGAACAAAAAATAAAAGTTAAATAGGTGATTAGAAATGAATACAAAAAATGTTAGATGGTTGTCAAAAAAAATTGATAATAAGGAAGCATTCTATGAATTTCTTACAACTAGTGATAAAAGAGTAATTGAATATGTTTCTAATGCTTGTTATAAGAAAAGATTTGTTGATACCAATAGGCTTTTTAATGAACTTGTTCAAACTATTAATAATGATACTTTAACAAGCTATAGAACACTACCTGAGAGGATGCAACTTATAAATAGAGCGCTTGATGTATATAATTTTCCTCATTTAAAAACAGATGATGCTAAATTTAAAATGTTAATGGATATGGTTATTAGTGAGGAATTATTAAATTTAAATGGTTCTACATTTATGGGTTCCATAGGATGTCAATTAATACTTATGGATGAAGCATCTTCTATGAGTTCTCCTCTTAATAATGAAGAAAAGATTAAGTTAATGTACGCTAAAAAGATGGTGGCATTATCTAAACTATCATTTAGGGATAAATTGGAGTTTATGGAAAAGATTTCATCAATAACTGATAATAACAAATCTAGATTAGAGAGTAAAGTATATGATATTAATAGAATTGTATCAAATGAAGAATTTACTACAGACCCTAATTTATGTAGATTTCTATTAGATAGTATTATTAGTAATTATGATATAGATTATGGTAAGTCATATAATAGTAGTATGTTAACAACCTCAAAACTAAATAATATGATGGAAGAGTTTAATAATAGCCTTACTAAAGAGATTTCAAAGCCAAAACAAACTACGCCTACAATAGAAGAAAAAATAGAAGAATATTTGAAATTAGAAGATATAAAAAATAAAGATTTAAAGACAAAAGTGAAAAAATAGTAGCTTTTTTTAAAAACTGTGTTATAATATGAAAACTGTTGATTGCTTATTTATTAAATGCAAAAATTAAAGGGGGATAATTATGGACAGTTTAAAATTAAAGTGGCTTTCTAAAGAAGTTGCTGATAAAGAGAAGTTTTATAACTTTATTAATGAAAATGAAAAATGGGTAGTAGATTACATAGCTAGTGTTTGTTATTCTATTAGAAAAACTAAGACAAAATCCGAAGTAGAAGATTCTATTTATGAACTTGAAAGTATTATGAATTATGAAGTATTAAGAGATAATAGAAGTAAAGATGAAGTTAAGTCTCTTTTTGATACAGCACTTGAATTTATTTCAAAAAAAGATACATTTGGATTAAAAGGATATAATGAATCAAAATCAAAAGTATTACTTATGATAGCGCTTGATAAAAATCTTCTTACTAATTGTAGTTTTGATGAACAATTATCACTTATGAATCTTGTTGGAAGTAATGTAAATACTTCAGATAACTTTATAAAGGATAAATACAAAACTCTTGCGATTGAAGAAAATACTGCACTTGCAGAAGATTTAAGCGTTAAAGAAAAAATAAATTTGATTCAATTTATGAGGGAATTTTATCAAAATCACTCAGAAGAAACATTATATATTTTAAAAATGGTATCTAAAATGAATTTTTCTGCCGTAGGGGAAGAAGCATATTCACTTAAGAAGTTTTTTATAGAAAAAGCTTGTTATGGACAACTTGTTAATACAGATAGCGATATACCAGTTGGATTAAGTGTTTATCCATTATTTAATAATTGTGAGGAACGTATATCAAATAATTTATGGGGTGCAAATTTTGAACTTATATATCCATTAGTTGAATCAAACAATTTAGAAGACTTTTTCTATAAACTTGATGTAATTGAAAAAAATCATGACGAAACTCCAGAAAAAATTTATGTAAAAGTTAATAATGCTTTAACTGATAGAGCTAACAGAGACAAAGTAATAAATATATTTGATTAACATTAGAAGAGATGGAATTTAATTTCCTCTCTTTTATTTTTATTTAATAGGAATTTGTGTTAAAAGCAAAAAAATATATTGACAAACATTTGTTTGCTTTAATATAATTAAAATGGTAGTAAAAAGGAAGCTTATTAAATGTATAAAGCTTATAATGTTATAGTAGATAGATAATGCATAGCCGGTAGAGGAGGTTGATTCATTTGAAATTGAATAGGCCTAAGACCATAAATTGTAGTGATTCTAATTTTAATGAAGCAATTAACGATTCATTTAGTAATGTTATTATTGAAACAGAACCAGATGAAAAAATAGTAATAAGTGATGTTACTTTTGATAGTTGTATTTTTAAAAACATAGATTTTTCTAATATTGAATTAAATAACGTTGATTTGATTGATGTAATATTTGATTCATGTGATTTATCTAATAAAAAATTTAATGAAAGACTAATTAGTAGAGTAGAATTCATAAATTGTAAATTAGTAGGTACAACATTTATAGATTCATCAATTAGAGATGTTTTGTTTAATAAATGTCAGGCAAAATATATTAATTTTTCAGATTCTATTATAAATAAAGTTTCTATAGAAAATACTGATTTAACAGATGCTTCATTTAATTGTGTTAAAATTAAAGATATAAATTTTTCTAAGAATAATTTTTATAGATGTGAATTTCTTAAAACAAAACTTACTAATGTAGATTTTTCAGATTCAAACATAGAGGGAATTATATTTGATAATTATTCCCTAAAAGGAATTATAATTGAACCGTTTCAAAGTGCTAGTATAGTTGGTATGTTAGGAGTGAATTTTAAGGACTTGAAGAGTTAAAAGAGTTGTGTTATAATTACTTCATTGATATTTATTGCTGTAATTAGGAAATAGTAGTAGATAATATTTATTTTAAGAGAGTTGTCAGTTTTGGTGAAAGACAATAAATAAATACCTATGAATTCACCCTATAGCTTTTATTAATAATAAACGTTACTCGCGTTAAGAGATTAAGTGTATAGACATTCTATAAACTAAGGTGGTACCACGGTAATTCGTCCTTAGATATAGAATGTTTTTTAATTTTAGGAGGGATACAATGAAAGAAAAAGTTGAACTATTATGTAGTGAAATAAAAGAATCAATAGCTAAAGCAAAAACAGTTAATGAATTAAATAATTTAAAAGTAGAATACATGGGTAAAAAAGGTATTATTACTGAATTACAAAGTGGTATCAAAGATGCAACTGATAAAAAAGAATACGGTATGCAAGTTAATACTGTTAGAACTACTTTTAATGAAAACTATGAGGCTAAATTACAGGAATTAAATACACTAGAAATAAATAAAAAATTAGAAAAGGAAAAAATAGATATAACATTACCTGCAACTTCTATTAAAACAGGTGCTCCAAATATTTTGGAAAAAGTAATTGAAGAAGTTGAGGAAGTATGTATGTCTATGGGATATGATGTAGTAGATGGACCCGAAGTTGAAGAAGATCATTATAACTTTGAGCTTTTAAATATTCCAAAAGGACATCCAGCAAGAGATGCACAAGATACATTCTATATAGAAGATGAAAACATTCTACTTCGTAGTCAAACATCTCCAGTACAAGCAAGAACTATGCTAGCTGCAGGTGGAAATAAACCAATTAGAATGATTTGCCCTGGTAAAACATATAGAAGAGATGCTGATGATGCAACTCATTCTCATCAATTTATGCAAATAGAAGGACTATTAGTTGATAAAAATATCAGTTTATCTGATTTAAAAGGAACTTTTGATGTTATTGTAAAAAAATTATTTGGTGAAGATATAGAAACTAGGTTTAGACCAAGTTATTATCAATTTACTGAACCTTCTGTAGAAACTGATATCACTTGTTTTGCATGTAAGGGTAGTGGATGTTCACTTTGCAAAAATACAGGCTGGATTACAGTAAGTGGTGCGGGTATGGTTCACCCTAATGTACTTAGAAATTGTGGATATGATCCTGACGAATGGAGCGGATTTGCATTTGGATTTGGTGCTGAACGTCTAGCAATGTTAAAATATGGAATTAATGATATTAGAACATTCTATCAAACAGATTTGAGAGAATTAGAAAATTTTGACAGAAAGGAAGATTAAGATGATAAGTTTAGAATGGGTAATGGATTACATCAATTTAGATGGTGAAGATTTAAAATTACTTGCAGAAAAAATTACCAAAGCAGGTATAAATGTAGAAAAAGTTATAACTAGTCATATAGATCATTTAGTAATAGGTGAAGTTGTTAGTTGTATAGATCATCCTAATAGTGACCACTTACATATTTGTAAAGTTAATGTTGGTGATACTATAACTCAAATAGTATGTGGAGCACCTAATGTAAGAAGTGGAATTAAAGTAATAGTTGCACTACCTGGATGTGTATTGCCAGGAGACTTTGAAATCAAGGCGGGTAAAATACGTGGAGAAGAGTCAAATGGTATGATATGTGCTTTATTTGAACTTGGAGTAGAAGAAAAAACAGAAGAAAACTATAACAAGGGAATAGAAGAAGTTCATACAGATTTAAAACCTGGAGATGACGCTAATAAATACCTAGGTACAAACGATACAATGTACGAATTAGACATTCATAAACATAGAAATAATGATTGTTATTACCATATTGGTTTTGCTTATGAGATAGCTTCTATATTAAATAAAAAAGTAACACTACCAGATGTTAGCTATACTTCTAGTGGTGAAGATATATCTAAATTTGTGAAAGTAGCAGTAGAAACAGATAAATGCCCATACTACAGTACTAAAATAGTTAGAAATGTAGTAATTAAAGAAAGCCCTGACTTTATAAAAAGAAGACTTAAAAGCGCAGGAATGCGTTCTATAAATAACGTAGTTGATATTTCTAATTATGTAATGTTGGAATTTGGACAACCCCTACATTTCTTTGATTTAGAAAAACTTGGTACTAATATATTAGTAAGAGATGCTAAAGATAATGAAGAAATCACTACACTTGATGGAGTAAATAGAACCCTAACAAGTAAAGATATAGTTATAACTGATGGAGAAAAACCTGTTTGCATAGCGGGTGTTATGGGTGGAGAAAATACTGATGTAGATGAAAATACTACTGATATATTAATAGAAAGCGCTATATTTGACCCTGTTAGTATTAGATATACTGCTGCAAACTTAAACTTAAGAAGCGAAGCTTCTATAAGATATGGAAAAGGTCTTGATTATGAATATACTATTCTAGCACTTGATAGAGCATGTCACCTACTAGAAGAATATGCATCTGCAGAGGTAGAACAAGGCAAGGTAGTATACGACGCTATAGATAAAACTCCAAAAGTAGTTAGTTTTAAAACTCAAGAAGTAAGCACCCTACTAGGACTTAATCTTACAGATGATGATGTAAAAGTAGAATTAGCTAGATTAGATTTTGAGTATAAATATGATAATGGAATTTTTACTGTAACTATTCCTAATAGAAGAATTGATATTGATCCTAATGTTAATGATATCGCAGAAGAAATCGGTAGACTTTATGGATATCACAATTTAAAAAGCACACTACCAACTGTAAAGACTAGACGTGGAGTATATGTTGGTGATGTTGGACTTAGAAAAAGTATTTCTAGAAGACTTAGAACTCTAGGATTAAATGAGGTTAAAACTTATACATTAACCAGTCCTGAATTAGCTAGTAAGTTTAGATATGAAGATAAGGAACAAATTGTATTACCTAATCCGATGAGTGTTGATAAATCAATAATAAGAACTACTTTACTACCATCACTTGTTTCAACCTATGAATATAACAAGGCAAGAAAAGTAAAAGATGTATTAATCTATGAAATAGCTAAAACATATAATAAATCATATGAAGAAGATGTAAAAGTAGCCATCTTAATGAAAGGTAATTACTTAACTAATAACTGGCAAGGCTCATCTCTAAAAGTAGACTTTTACGTATTAAAAGGAATAGTAGAAAATCTACTTAATTACCTAGGATATAAGAATAGATATACTTTTGTAACTGAAACATATCCAGAAATTCATCCTGGAATAAGTGCTAAAATATTACTTGATAGAGAAGAAATAGGTATAATTGGTAGAGTTCATCCAAGTTATATGAAAGATGAAGTTTATGTTTGCGAAATATCAATGACTAAACTTTATAATAAGAAAACAAAACAACTAAAATATAAAGAAATCTCAAAATACCCTGGAATTGAAAAAGACCTAGCATTTGTAGTTAACAAGGAAACTACTTCAGAAGAAATAGTTGGAGTAATAAAAAAATCAGGGGGTAGACTTCTTACAAATATAGATGTATTTGATGTATATGTTGGAGAAAATGTTGAACCTGGCAAAAAATCAATTGCGTATTCATTAAAATTTGAAGACCCAAGTAGAACTCTAACTGAAGATGAAGTAATGCAAGTATTTAATAAGATTATTAATGATGTAACTACTAAATTAGATGCTAAATTAAGAGATAAATAATCAAAAAAGCTAAAAGAATGATAGAAGTATCGTTCTTTTGTTTGCTTTTTATACATAAAAACTTTACTTTTTGACAGTTTTGTAGTATAATAAGCAACTAATGAAGGGGATGTATATATATGAGTAAATATGAAGAGGATAATAGTTTATATAATGATGGTGAAGATAGAAAACCAAAACTTTTAATTTTACTTGGTGCTATCATCATTATAGTTATAATACTAGTTTTAGTAATATCATGTGGTATGAAAACTAAAAGTAGTAATAATTATTTAAGTTATTTAAAAGTTAATAATGCAACCTTAACTCCAGCATTTGATAAAAACACTACAGTTTATTCACTAACTACTAAAGAAGATGTAGTGGCTATCTCATGCGCTAGTGAAAGTGCAAAAGCAACTACTAGTGGATGTAACAAAAGAATAACATTGTATGATAAATCATTAACTCATACAATCACTGTAATTGCTGAAGATAAAGGTGTTAGAACATATAAAATAAGTATTACAAAAGAAGAGGGTAGTGAAACTCCAGTTGTTCAAATTACTTCTACAATTGATAACAATAATACTCAAAAGGTAAAAGAAGCAGTTTTAACTTCTTATGTATTACCTTCGGATAGCGTTGTAACTTATCAATGGTATAAAAATAATGAGAAAATCGAAGGAGCTACTAGTAGTGAATATAAAGTAACTTCTACTGGTGATTACTATGTTGAAATTAGTAAAGAAGGAATGCAAACTCCAGTCGCATCAAATGTATTTACTGTTAACATAGAAGAAGAAAAAGAAAATACAACAAATAAAAATACAAACAAAAATACTACAAATAAGAAGAAAAATACAACAACTAATAAAAGTAATACTTCATCAAACAATAATAAAAAGCCTGCACCATATACTTTATCTATAACTAAAGTAAATGGAAATAGTTCAAAATGGGTTAAATCAGTTAGATTAACAGTAGAGGCTTCTAGTAGTAATGGTCTTAACTCAAAAGCTTACTCATTTGATGGAGGTAAAACTTATCAAAGCTCAAATAGTAAGACATTTACTAATAACCAAACAGTAAATATAGTAATTAGAGATATAAAGGGTAATAAAACAAGTAAAAAAGTAAGAATTAATAAAATAGATAATACAAAACCAAAGGTATCAATAAATGCAACAAACAAAACTTCAAATAGTGTGGTTTTAAATGCAGTTACTAATCCTAATAATAGTATTAGTGGGTACAAATATCAATGGTATAAAAACAACAAAGTAATTAATGGCGCAAGAAACAAAACTTATAAAGCATCTTCAAATGGTAACTATAGTGTTAGGGTAACAACAGGAGTAGGTAACAGTGCTATTTCAAGTAGTTATCAATTTACTATAGTAATTAAACCAGCTTGTCCTACATTATCAGCTAAAACTGAAAGTGGTAGAAGTATAAAGGACAAGACATGGACTAACGAAAAAGTTTTAATTAAAATTATGCCATCTAAAGATACTGTAAGTTATGATGTATATATTAATGAATCAAATATTATGAATAACATTAATCAGAATTATAGATACTATGCAACATTTAATAGTGCTGTACGAATTAGATTAAGTAACAAAGGAATGAGAATGATTAAAATAGTGTCTCGTGATAAAAATGGTAATTCATCAACTTGTTATTCAAAAGCATATTATATAAAATAAAAAAATTGGAATTAGCTCCAATTTTTTTTTATAATTTCTTAACTTTTTGTTTAGTGTGTTCTCTAGTAAGATTTCTATCTATAGAACAAATTACTGTTCTATCTTCTTCATCAATATTTATAACAGTACAAATAACATTATTTCCTATGCAATAAGTTGATTTTCCACGCTTTAATGATTTGCTAGCATCCATATAATAGAATCCACCACCACCTACAAAGTCTATTGGTACAGTTCCAATAACATTATTCTCTAAAACAATTTGTACATTTAGTGGGGTTATATCATGAATTCTTGCTTTATATGTTTTACCTATATTTTCCCTCATATATTTAACCATTCTAAGTGCATTTATTTCATATTCAACCATATCAGCTTGTCTTTCTGTATATGAAATGTGTTCAGATATTATAGCCAGTTCATCTTCTAATTCCTCAAAGTTAACATAAGAAATATCCTTATCATATAAATCTAATAATTCATGAACCATAAGATCACAACCTCTTCTAATAGGAGAAGTAAAGTGAGTATAAAAGTCAAGTGCTAATGCAAAGTGACCAATATTTTCAGTGGAATAAAGAGCTCTAGGCATAGTTTTTACGAAAAATTGAGACAGTGCTTGAAATTCCTCTTTAACAGATAATTGCTTTATTACTTGTTGAAGTAAGTGACTACCACCCATATCTTTTATCTTACTAAATCTATATCCTATTTTCTTAGCAATTTCCATTGCTTCTTCAATTCTTTTTTCCCTAGGTTCATTATGTATTCTATATATAAAAGGAAGCCTCATCCAAAATACGTGTCCAGCAACTGTTTCATTTGCAGCTATCATGGAATATTCTACCATTTCTTGACCAATACCTTGATGAACATTTTTAAATTCTAATGTCTCATCATTGTTATCAACTATTGTTTTAATTTCATTACTTGCGAATGCAATATAACCGTCTTTCTCATGTTTTTCTTTTAATATCGTTGTTAATTCTTTTAATATTTTAAGGCTATCATAATAGGGTAGGTATTCACTTATAATAACACCATCCTCAAAAATTTTATTTATATCTTCATAAGTCATTTTCTTTTTAGAATGAATTACTGAATCCGTAATATAATAATTTACTACTTTTCCTTTTTTATTTATTTCCATTATACAACTTTTAGTCAGTCTATCTACATCTTCATTAAGAGAACAAATCCCATTTGATATATCAAAGTGTAACATTGGTATAACAGAATTAGCAAAGTAAGCACTATTTCCTCTTTTTATTGCATCCTCATATATTGCACTTCCTTTTTTTATATAATGTGACACATTAGCAATATGTACACCTAATTGATAGTTACCATTATCTAAAACTTTTATAGATATTGCATCATCCATATCTTTTGTGCTTTCACTATCTATTGTAAATATAACATCATTTCTTAAATCTAATCTTCCCTTAATATCTTCATCAGTAACTTTATCCGGAATAGCCGCTAATTCATCTAAATATTCCTTACTATATTTTGTAGTAAAACCTCTACTAGCTGCAATTGTTACCTCTTCAATATTAGGCTCTTTTTTGTTCCCTAATTTTTCTATTATTTTTCCTTTTATTTCATTTGGGGTAGAGTAGTTTTCTACATTTACAACTAATCTATCCCCATCATAATATTTTTCTAATTCGCCTTGTCTAATATGTATATTAACTTTTTCTGGAGTATTTATTGTTGATAGTATTTTACCATTAATAGTAGATATAACCTCCGCAACCACAATATCGTTTTGTCTTTCAATAATTTTTTCAACTCTTGCAGTTTTGTTTTTTTCGTTTGGTCTAAATATAACTTTATCAAAGTCTAAAGCTCCATTAATATCTTTACTATCTACAAAAAAGATAGTGTTATTATCAGTTACATATCTTCTTCCTTTGTGACTACAATATAATGTGCTAATTTTTAAATCTTTATCAAGCATTATATAATAGCCATTACAATTTTTATATATCTTTCCTTCTTTTTCTAAAAGAGAAACTTCACACTCGATTTCCTCTTCATTTATAGATTTAAATTTTCCTATTACATCTTCTAATTTGATGCCACTTTGTTTTGAATTTTCAATAACTTTAAGTATATCTTCTCCCATAAAACCCTCTCTTATAATAAAAGAGTATAACGAAAAAATGAATTAGTAAATAAAAACCAATTCATTTTGCACTATTTTACATTATTTTTTAATAATATTCTCTTCTAAGATAGAAAGTAGCTTATTTTTTATCTCTTCGGAGGCACCTTCCCATATTATTTCTAGGAACACTCCCATACCTGGTAATGCGATCTCATCTTTTTCATTTATTGATTCTTCAATTGCACGTCTTAATACATCAACATCATCATTTTTAAAGTTATTAATTATATGTTCTCTTATATTTATATTCATATTTCACTCTCCAATATTATTCTTTACATTTGAATTAGAATTATGTAAAAAATATGTTTATTTTATTCCTGTCTTGTATTATAATGTAACTATAATAACGGAGGTTTCTTATGTATAACGATTATAACAATAATAATGATTTTGAAAATAATAATACACAAAATGATATCAATGTAAGTAATGATTATAATGCATCAAATATTAATGAAAATACTAATACCAATTCATATGATTATAATCAAAATAATGATAATAACAACTTAAATTCTTATAATGCAACTGGAAACAATGATGCTTATCAATATCCATCTTTTGAACCACTTGATAGTAATAGTACTGTTGAAGAACCGGATGATAGTAATAAAAAAAGTAAAATATTTGTTGTTTTACTTATTATAATCATTCTAGGAATATTAGCGTCTATAGGTGTTTTAGTATACAAACTAGTCTCTTCAAAAAGCGCTACCATTACTGATATTGATAGTATTGTAGTTGAAGGTGGAACTATTAACGAAAAATTTGATAAGAATACTGATACTTACACAATTGAAAGTAGAAACGATTCTATTAAATTAATTTGTAAATACAAAAATAAAGAGGTTAACATTTCAGAATGTAATAAAAGTATACTAATTAATAAGAATGAAATTAAAAATATAGTCATTTCTCTTAAAAACAAAAAATATACTTTTATAGTTGCAAGAATAGGAAATGATGCACCTATTATTAATGATGTTACAGGTATCCCAACTGATTGGGTTAAAGAAACTGTTGTTAAGGTAGATACAACATTCCAAAATGAAATGGCAGATAGTGCATATAGTTTTGATGCAGGTGCAACTTGGCAAAAAGAAGATTCCATAACTGTTGATACAAACAGAACATTATATATTGTAACAAAAGATATTAATAACAATATATCAGCAATTTATACTGCTAAATTAGATAAAGTTGATAATGAAGGTCCAGAAATAAAAGTTCAATCTGTTGATAAAGATAATGGAGTAATCACAATTGATATAAAAGATCCTCTATCAGGAATAACAAACATTATAGTAACAGAAAGTGCAGATGTTCCAACAAAATGGGATACAGTTGAACTTACTAATGATACAGTAATTAAATATAATGCAACATCTACTAAAATTTATTATGTTTGGTCAAAAGATAAAGTAGGTAATATATCATTTCAAGCATTCTCTTTAGATGAAGATGTTACTGGAACAAACGGTAATTCAAATTCTTCTAACAATAATAATCAAAATACACAAAACAATACACAAAACAATACACAAAACAACAACAATCAAAACAACAACAATCAAAACAACAATAATCAAAATAACACTCAAAATAATAATCAAGAACCTGCTCCTACCAAACCACCTGTAAAACATGAAAGTATTACAATTTCAGGAGTTGCAGGAAATACTAGTGAATGGACTAAGAGTGTAACATTAAAAGTTAGCGCAAAATCAACAGTAAAAGGTGCTAAACTAAATTATTCATTTGATGGAGGTAAATCTTATCAATCATCAAATTCTAAAACATTTAGTTCAAATACTAATGTAAAAGTAGTTGTAAAGAACACTAACACTGGTGTAGCCTCTGCCGTAAAACAAGTGTCAATTAAGAATATTGATAATACTAAGCCAAAATGTGATGAGATAATTGGAGCTTCTACTACTTGGACAAAAGACGCACGTACCATTAAAGCAGTATGTAGTGATAATGGAAGTGGTTGTAGTTCTTCAACATTTACAAAAACATTTAATACTACTATGGCAACATCAACTATAACTATAAGTGATAAAGTTGGTAATACAAATACATGTAAGGTAAATGTATATATTGATACTAAAGGACCAACTATTAAATATAATCTTATTAAAACTAAAGACAAAAAAGGAAAAGAAAGTGTAGAGTCAATAGAATTTACTATTACAGATAACGAATCAGGATTAAATTTAGATACAATTAAATATAAACAAAGAATTCTAAAAAAAGTTCCTGATCTTACTTGGAGTAAGAGAAATAGATTTGATTCAGAAGATATATTAAGAGAAGGACATAGTTATAAATATACTAAAAAAGTAGGACTTAATAAGTACTTTACAGTTACCGCAACTGATAACCTTGACAATGTAACTGAAATAGAAGTTCCAATTGAATAGTGAGGATTCTTGAAAAAATTTTATTAAAGGTATATTATGAGCGCTTAATGGGAGAGTAGTATTCTCCCTTTTTTGGGTTTTAGTATATGTTTATCTAAATTATAAAAAAGAGCAATAATAGTTACTACTCTAACTGGTAAATGTTACTTTAATGAAGAAGCAATTAATAATAAAACTGTAGATAAGAAGGCATATACTAATTTTGCATTAAAACAGATAGATATTGATGCTAAAGATGATGAGAGAGTAAGTTATAAAAGGACATTTATAGTCCTTTTTTCTTGTTTATATTTAGAATTTATTCTAAAATAGATATTGGTGAAGTAACATGTATTTAGAAATAGATAATGAGAAATATAAAATTAATGTAATAAAAAAAGCAAGGAACAAAAATACTTATATAAGAGTAAATGATGATTTAGAAATTGTAGTTACTACTAGTATATTTACTGCTTCAAAAGAAATAGAAAAAATTATTAATGAGAACATAACATCAGTTACTAAAATGATCAATAAAACAAAAGCAAAGAAAAATTATGCCTCATCATTTTATTATCTAGGACATAAATATGATATTGTGTATGTAAATTCCGATACTATTTCCTTTGGTAATGATAAGGTTTTTATTGGAAAGAGTGTTAATGTTGACAAATATTTAAAAAATGAAGCTACTAAATTATTTAAAAGTAGATTAGATAAAGTCTATTCAGAGTTTTCTAGAACTATTCCATATCCAACATTAACTATTAGAAATATGAAAAGTAGATGGGGAGTATGTAATACTAAAACTCATAGAGTAACCCTAAATTTAGAACTTATTAGAAAAGATATAGTTTGTTTAGACTATGTAATTGTACATGAATTATCACATCTTATTCACGCTAATCACTCTAAAGAGTTTTGGATGTTAGTAGAAGAAAATTGTCCTGATTATAAAAAGATTAGAAAAATGATGAAAGAATATTAAAAATATATTATAATAATTTTAGGTGATAAATATGCTTATAACTAGTTTAGATAATGATAGAATTAAAAGTTATATAAAGTTAAAAGATAGAAAATATAGAAAGAAAACAAAAACTTTCATAGTAGAAGGAATGCACCTTGTGCTAGAAGCATATAAAAGTGGGAATTTAATAGAGTTAATTCTTGAAAAAGATGAGGTTTTACCAATTGATGTACCAACTATATATGTGACCAATGAAATAATTAATAAGATTTCTTCACTTGATAATCCATCAAAAGTAATGGGACTATGTAAAATGAATGATAATAAAGAGGTAACAGGAAATAAAATTCTTCTATTAGACGGAGTACAAGATCCTGGTAATTTAGGTACAATTATTAGAAGTAGTTTAGCTTTTAACGTTGATACAATAGTTACTAGCCTAGATACAGTTGATTTGTACAATCCTAAAGTACTTCGCTCTACTCAAGGAATGATATTTCACTTAAACATAGTAAACATGGATTTAACAGAGGCAATTACTAAGTTAAAAAAAGAAGAATATCCAATATATGGAACTAAGGTTGAATATGGAAGTGATGTAAGTACTCTTCCAAAAAAAGATAGAAGAAAATACGCTCTTGTTATGGGAAATGAAGGAAATGGAATAAGTAGTGAAGTATCAGCTTTATGTGATAGGTTTTTATATATTGATATGAATGATAAAGTAGAAAGCTTAAATGTTGCGGTTGCAACTAGTATTCTATTATACGAATTAAATAAAAATGTTGACTAGATTTAATGTATTTAGTCCAATTCCAAAAGTTAAGTTTAAACTTAACAAAAATAACACAGGGGAGTATTATAATTCAACTAGAAAAGCAGCTTTAGAAAATATAAAAACTAAAAATAATAAAGAAATACTATTAGAAGGTTTAAATATATATGATAAATATCTAAGCGATTATACAAACACTTTATATCATAATCTTGAGACTTTAGAATTTAAAATAACAGATAGTATTAAATGTGATGGTTATTATAAATTAGATTGTAAAAATAACTTATGTATTTTAAAGGAATATCATGAATTAATACATATTGCATCTTCTTACTATAATGAAGATAAAAATGAACTATACAGTGGTTTTTTATATTCATCTAATTTTGGCATAAATCTTGGAGAAGGAATAACAGAAGGATATGTTGAACTGTTATGCAGTAGGCACCTTAATAATAACTTTTTAACATATAATTATGATATAAATGATGATTCTTGTACTACATCTTATTTGTATGCAAATATACTTGCACATCAATTAGAAATATTAATTTAGAAGAAGAAATGAAATATATGTTTTTTAATTATGGGTTCTTTCCTATAAATGAGTTTATTTCTAAACACACAGATCAAAAAACAGCATATAAATTTTTTAAATATTGTGATATTGCTGCAATATCTGATTTTCATAGAGATTTAATTCTAAATGCATATATATTTAAAGCACAAAATATTTTATATGATATATGTAAAAATTACATGCCAGAAAAGCAAATGAATCTAGAGAGATATCTTGTATATAATTTAAATATACCAACTTGTGTAGCACTACAAGAAGAAATACAAAAACGTCATATAAAGAGTTTGGAGGTATAAATATGGAATATGTATATATTGGTAAAATAGTTAGTACTCATGGTATAAAGGGTGAAATTAAAATAATTAGTGATTTTGAATATAAAGATAAAGTATTTAAAAAAGGTATAAATATATATATAGGGCAAAACCATTGCCATGAGGTTATAAATACATATAGACATCATAAACAATATGATATGATAACTCTTTCTGGTTATAACAATATAAATGAAGTCCTAAAATATATGAAAAAAAATGTATATATAGATAAATCAGAAATAAATTTTGGCAGTGATATACTTATTTGTGATATAATAGGAATGGAAGCATATGTTATGGATAAATTTATAGGGTATGTTACTTCAATATATAATACAGGAGTTAACTATAAAGTGGTTGAAATCATGAATGATGGTAAGAAAACGCTTATTCCATATCATAAAGACTTTATTAAAAATATTGATGAGTCAAATAAAAAAATAACATTTGCAAGGGAGGTATAGTATGATTAGAATTGATATATTAACACTATTTCCTTCTATGTTTGATGGATTTTTAAATGAATCGATTATAAATCGTGCGATAAAAAGAAACCTAGTTCAAATTAATGTAATTAATTTTAGAGATTATACACTAGATCCACATGGAAAAGTAGATGATACTCCATATGGTGGGGGAGCAGGTATGGTTCTTACTCCACAACCTATATTTGATGCAGTTGAAGACTTAAAAACAGAAAATACAAAAGTAATTTTACTAACACCAGATGGAAAAACATATAATCAAGAAATGGCTTATTCGTATTCTAAAGAAGAACACATAATACTAATATGTGGTCACTATGAAGGATTTGATGAGAGAATAAGAACACTTGCGGATAGTGAAATCAGTATTGGTGATTATGTTTTAACCGGTGGAGAAATACCAAGTATGGTTATAACAGATTCAATAACTAGACTTATTGATGGGGTAATAGAAAAAGAGTCACATGAATATGATTCATTTAATAATAATTTACTCGATTATCCAACATATACTAAACCAAGAGATTTTAGAGGAATGAAAGTTCCTGATGTATTAACTTCTGGTAACCATAAAGAAATAGAAAAATATAGATTAGAACAACAAATCAAAAGGACAAAAGAAAGAAGACCAGATTTATTAAAAGAGGTGATTAAAGATGCCAGTTAATCAAAAATTCTTAGTAGTTAAGAACAAAGATGAAAAAGAAATTAAATATTTTGAATATGATAAAGTAAAGGGATATAATATTGCACCTAAAAATAACGTTAAATTTGAAGATGCAATAAACGTAAGTAAGATGATTTTGATTAATCCTTCTTTAATTGAGAAAATGGTTGATAAAAAAGTAAAAAGAAAATTTGCTTATTTAGTTAATATGATTTCATTTGTCTGTGATAATGATGATGAATCTGGAGATGGCCTTTATTTAGCTCTTGATCAAGCTGAAAAGTTTAGAATGGAGCTTATAAATAAATATAAAAAGTATATTCAAGAAGAAAAATTTGCATTACTTGAGAAAAAAATCGCAATTCTAGAAGATGAATTGAAACTTAGAATCAAGTATCATGTAAAAGATTATGAAGATACTAAAGAATTAGAAGGAAAAAGTAGATAGGAAAGAGGGATAATATGAAAATTACTAATGTAGTAGGAAGAGAAGTTTTGGATTCAAGAGGAAATCCAACAGTAGAAGTTGATGTATATCTAGAAGATGGAACTATGGGTAGAGCAATAGTACCAAGTGGAGCTTCAACTGGTGAACGTGAAGCCCTAGAACTAAGAGATGGTGGATCTAGATATATGGGTAAAGGCGTAGAAAAAGCAGTTGCCAATGTAAATGGTCCATTAAAAGAAGTAGTAGTAGGACTTGATGCATATGATCAAAAAACTGTTGACTATACAATGATACAAGCTGATGGAACAAAAACAAAATCTAAATATGGAGCTAATGCAATATTAGGTATTTCTATGGCAACACTAAAAGCAGCTGCACTATCTAAGAAAATGCCATTATATAAATATATTGGTGAAGGAACAACACTACCAAGACCAATGATGAATATAATTAACGGTGGTGCTCATGCAGATAATAAACTTGATTTCCAAGAATTTATGATAATTCCAATTAGAGATACTATAAAAGAAAGAGTACGTGTTGGTGCTGAAGTATTCCACAATTTAAAGAAAGTATTAAACGATAGAGGACTTTCGACTGGTGTTGGTGATGAAGGCGGATTTGCGCCAGACTTAGAGTCAAACACTGAGGGATTTGAACTTATCATTGAAGCAATCAAAAAAGCTGGATACACTCCAGGAGTTGATGTTAAACTTGCAATAGATGTTGCCGCAAGTGAATTTTACAAAGATGGTAAATATAATCTAGTAGGAGAAGGAAGAAGTCTTACTACAGATGAATTAATTGATTTTTATGAAGAACTAGTAAATAAATATCCAATTATTTCAATAGAAGATCCGGTTGATGAAAACGACTGGGAAGGATTTACTAAAATCACAGAACGTCTTGGTTCAAAAATCCAACTTGTTGGAGATGATTTATTTGTTACTAATAAAGAATGTCTTCAAATGGGAATTGATAAACACGCGGGTAACGCAATTTTATTAAAAGTAAATCAAATAGGTACAATTACCGAAACTCTAGAAACAATTGACCTTGCAAGAAATAATGGATATAAGACAATAATTTCTCATAGAAGCGGAGAAACAGAAGATACAACAATCGCAGATTTAGCAGTTGGACTTGATTTAGGTCAAATTAAAACAGGCTCAATGTCTAGAACTGATAGAATTTGTAAATATAACCAATTAATGAGAATTGAAGAAGAACTTAATAAATAATTTATAACCTGGGCAAGTAGTAAAATACTTGCCCTTTACACTTTTAGTGTAAAGCATGCCCTAACAATGAATTCTAACTTGAAAAAGCGTTGGGGGGGAGGAGTGTAAAATAAATATATAAAATAAGAAAGAAAAGAATATAAAGATGTAAAAGAAATTGAAACAAAATTTAAATTAGATGACTACGACGAAATAAGAAACTTTTATTCTGGCTCAGGAAATCTTTGGGACTATATTAGTGAAATTGGCAAAGCAACAAAATGCAATGATTCTATAAGAAAAGAATTAATTGAAAAATGACTTCTAACTAAAAAAGATTATACAAATACTGATTATGAAGGAAAAGATGAATATACTTATTTAAGCCCATGTGTAGAATATCTATTTTGTGATGAAATGAAGTTTTATTTAAAAGAAGAAATTACTAATATTTATAAGAAATATTTTGGTAAAGATAAGAAACTTGATTTAACCAACTATCCATACTATTTAGAAAAAAATGACGTCGCATTTAATTATGAATGCTATGGAGCACCGGATTCTATAGATCAGATTATCAAAATAGACAGTAGTATGCCTACAAAAATACAGTTATACTTACATACTTAACAAAAATTACTGAAGATGATAAGACTACCGAGGAAAAATTTTCATTAACATTTAAGAAAGAAGGTTCTAATTGGGTATACTCTGATCATAAGAAAATACAAAATTAATGTTTATTTAATAATATAGAAGGCTTAATTATTGTTAAGTCTTCTTTTTTTTGATAAAATAATATTGGTGTTGATATGAAAGAAAAATTGAAAATTATTTTAATTACAAGTGTTTGCGTTTTTTTTGATCAAATTATAAAGTATTTAATTGTATCAAATTTTACTTTATATAAAAAGAATCCAATTATAGAGGACTTCTTTAATATAACTTATGTACAAAATAGGGGGGCAGCATGGGGAATATTAAATAATAATATTATTTTACTTGTTGTAATAACTGTGCTTGCACTTGGACTTATATGTAGTTTTATATTTAAAGAGTCCAACATTAAAAAGCTTGATATAGTACTTTATGGAATGTTACTTGGTGGGATAATTGGTAACTTTATTGATAGAATATTTAGAGGATATGTAATTGACTTTCTAGATTTTATTATATTTGGTTATGATTTTCCTGTCTTTAATATCGCAGATATGCTTATAGTTATAAGTGTTGGTATAATGATTATAACTTATTGGAGGAGTAGAAATGAAAATACAGAGTAAAGAAGAAAATATTAGATTAGATCAGTATTTAGCACGTGAATTAGATATTTCACGTAGTAAAATTCAAAAGGATATAAAAGAAGGATTAGTTAAAGTAAATGGTAAAAATGTAAACAGCAGTTTTTTATTAAGTATTGATGATGAGATTGAAATTACTAAGAGAAACTCAAAACCATCTACAGTAGAACCATTAGATATTCCGCTAGATGTAGTATATGAAGATGAATATCTACTTGTTATTAATAAACAAAGTGGACTTGTTGTTCACCCAGCACCAGGACATTACACAGATACTTTAGTTAATGCATTAACTAATAAGTTTAAATTATCCAATATAGATAATGAAAGGCCTGGTATAGTACACAGAATTGATAAAGATACTAGTGGTTTAATGCTAGTTGCGAAAGATGATAAAACGCATGAATTGTTATCAGAAATGATTAAAAATAAAGAGGTTGAAAGAGTATATTGGGCTATAGTTGATGGAGTTATAAAGCATGACACTGGTACAATAGATGCACCTATTGGAAGAGACCCTAATAATAGGCAAAAAATGTGCGTTACAGATAAATGCAGTAAAGAAGCTATAACAAATTTTAAAGTATTAAAAAGATTTGAAAAAAATACTTTAGTTGAGTGTAAACTTGATACTGGCAGAACTCATCAAATAAGAGTTCACTTTAATTACATTGGATATCCAGTACATGGTGATCCTGTATATGGAAGAAAAAGCAGTGTAGATTCATTTGGGCAATATCTTCATTCCAAAACCATTAGATTTGTTCATCCTATCACAAAAGAAGAATTGTTCTTTGATTCACCACTTCCACCAGAGTTTGTCAAAAAACTTGAAAGTCTAGAACAGTAGTGTTATAATAATTCCCAATTAGGGGGGGAATAGTAATGCTAAATAATGTAGTTAAAGTATTAATGGCCGCAAATGATTTAACGCCAACGGATATTATTTCGTCAAGTGGTATACCAAAGTCTTCCTTTTATAAAGATGGTGGTCTAAATATTGAAGAGATTTCTTCTATATTTAATATATCAGATATTAATGTGGCTATATTAAATAGACTTGATGATAATACCTATTCATATAAACAATTACTTTTTGAAGCTTTAAGATGTTATTTATATAATTCTTCTATTTCTAATAGTAAGGGTGAATGCCATAGAGGAAAAGCTATAAAGTCAATTAGAAAAGCTGAAGGATTAAACATATCAGAGGCCTCAAAGATAACTGGAATTGCAACTTCAATTATTTGTCAAACTGAAAAAGGTCACATAGAGTTTTCTCTAAATAATATAAGAAAATATTCTAAAACATTTGATATTTTATCCAGTGAAATAGTAAGACTATTGGAACTAGAAGAGGATGGATACTCTTATCCTGAATTACTTTTTGAAGTATTAGGATACCATTTTGAAAAGCATCCAGAAGAAAAGCAAAAACAAAAAGTAATGAAATAGGTGAGTACAATGTTAAATAAATCTTTAAAATTAATAAGAACAGTAAAAGGATTTGACGCCAAAGCAGTATCACTTGAAATAGGTAGAGTTCCTACATATGTAAGCAAAATAGAAAGAGAAAACCTTCATATTTTACCTAATACTTTAGAATCTCTCTCATCAGTTTACCAAATGCCAATTTCTGAAATGGAGAGAATAAGTTCTCTTGATGATAAAGGATACAATACTCCAAGTATCATTAATGAAATATCAAAATATTATATTCTTAAAGAACAAAAAGAAATATTTGAAGCAAATCATCTAAAGTATGTTTTTGAAATACCTGAGTCTCCATTAAAACTGTTAAGAAAAATAAATAATTATACAATAAAAGAAGTAAGTAGTATTACTAATGTTTCATTCTCTACTATAAGTAAGGCAGAACTTTTAATTGTAAGAATAACTGATAATACGATATCAGAACTTTCCCATGCATACAATATGCCAGAAGATATGATAAAAGAATTAATTAATAAACAAAGTAAAGGAACTAATAGACAAGAAATATTCTATATGATTTCTAGATATTACATGAATGACGCTAAAGAATCTATTAAAGAATTAGAAAAATCATTAGGGAGTATAAAATATGCTAAATAGTACAATTAAATTAATAAGATTAACTATTGGATATACAACAAATGCAGTTGCACAGGAAGCTGGATATACACTCGGCTATATTTTAAAGCTTGAAAATTCAAAAGAAAATATAAGCAAAAAACTCATGAATTCATTCCAAACAGTATATGATATGCCATTATCTAAAATTAAAGAAATAAGTAGGCTTGAAGATTATGGCTATACAAGAGCTGGAATAATATCTGAAATATCAGACTACTACATCGCATCTGGCACTAATAAAAGTCCTAAAAAATATGTAAGTGAAGACCCAGAAGTACTAATCAAACTAATAAGAATTGTAACTGGACAAACATTAGATGATGTTGCAGGTATAGCGGGTATTACTGAACAAAAGCTTTCTGCACTTGAAAGTTATGACTTAGAAATAACTAAAAAAGATCATTACAACTTAGCTAAAGCTTTTGATATGACAAACTGCGAAATGGATAAATTAATGGATATGTATGATAAAGAACTTAGTAGAGTAGAATTACTTTCTGCAATATCTGAATACTATATAGAAAAAGAAATGAAGGTTAAAACAAAAGTTAAAGGCTTAAATTAAGGCCTTTTTTTAGTTGCTTAAAATATACTTTATTTATTCTTTAAAATATTATATAATACAAGTACGGAAGGTGAAATTATGTTAGAACGACTAGATGAGAAAAATGAAATGATAATGAAATTACTTCATTACTTTATAACACAAAAAAATTATAGTCCAATTATTTTACAGGGTGTTAATAATGAGATATGGCTTGAAAATATGGACTCTCAATATAGAATAATAAGAATAGTATCTAATCATATCCATAATGAAGAACAACTTGAATATGATGTATTTAAAGCAAAACATATTGTAGGTAAAATAAAAAGAAAAACATTTACTTTTAATATGAATGTTTTAACAATTTTTACAGATATAAATGAAGATTTAAAACTTACTAATTTTAAAAACTATGATTTTATATATTTGGATACTGAAAAAGATCTAAAAAAGTATGATTTTGTTACTGAGGTTTTTCCTGATATTACAAAAAAACTTAAATTTAGTGAAGATGGAGTATCACTATACTTAAAAATTACAGGGGAGATTCATAAGAAAAATGTAGCAGACCAAGAAGAAGCAGAAGAGATTTTTAAACCTAAAAAGCCTATTATTACTTATATATTAATAGCTTTAAATGTAATTATTTTCCTATATATGATGATAGGAGATAATTATAGTAAAATGATAGAAGCATTTGCGGTTTATAAACCTTATATAGTACAAAGAGGTCAAATATATAGATTACTTACTGGTGCTTTTTTACATGCCAATATATTCCATTTACTGTTTAACTGTTATGCACTATATGTAATTGGAAGCCAAACTGAATCATTTATGGGTAAGGCAAAATACTTATTTATCTATTTATTTAGTGCAATCTCAGGTAGTCTTCTTTCTATTACATTAAATCAAGCTGGAGTATCAATAGGTGCAAGTGGGGCAATATTTGGACTTATGGGCTCATTATTATATTTTGGATATCACCATAGAGTCTACTTAGGAAATGTAATTACTTCACAAATAATTCCATTAATAGTTCTTAATCTTATTGTGGGATTCGCATCAGGTGGACAAATAGATAATTTTGCTCATATAGGTGGATTAATAGGTGGTATATTATTTACTATGGCACTAGGAGTAAAATATAAAAGTTCTAGGTCTGAAATGATTAATGGATGGCTTATTTCATTGATATTTATTACATTTTTAGTTTTAATCTCATTTGGAATAATTGTCTAAATGTATTGATAACTTTATGAAATAATGATAAAATGAAATAGAGTTAAGAAAATAGAGGTGCATAATATGGAAATAAGTGAGACACATGCTTATTCGATTGAATCTTTTGAAGAAGAAATCGTTAAAGATGTAATTAAAGATGTATATGAAGCTTTAGAAGAAAGAGGATATAACCCAATTAACCAACTTGTTGGTTATATAATGAGTGGAGATCCAGGTTATATTTCATCACATAAAGAAGCTAGAAATAAAATAACTAAAATAGAAAGAAATAAAATTCTAGAAGTAATACTTCGTGAATATATAAAGAGAATCTAATGAGATATTTGGGCCTTGACTTAGGAAGCAGAACACTTGGAATGGCTGTCTCCGACCCAAGTGGAATTATTGCGACTAGTATTGGTACTATTAGACATAACGAAGAATATGAAAGACTTGTTTGTGAAGTAGAAAAGATAATAAAAGAACGTAACATTGATGAAATAGTTCTAGGACTGCCAAAAAATATGAATAATACAATTGGTTATAAAGGAGAACTTTCTTATAAATTTCGTGATATGTTAGAAGAAAAGACTAATCTAAAAGTTAACTTAGTTGATGAGAGACTAACAACTAAACAAGCAACAGACTTACTTATATCTAATGATACTAGTAGAAAAAAAAGGAAAAAAGTTGTTGATACTATGGCAGCAACAATTATATTACAATCATATTTGGATTTAATGAAAGGAAGAGAAAGAAATGGAAAATGTTAATTCGTTTAAGTATGTTAATGAAGATGGAAAGGAAATAGTTTGTGATATTCTATTTACATTTGATTCAGATGAGACTAAAAAAAGTTATATAGTATATACTGATAACTCAAGAGATGCAGAAGGTAATGTTCAAGTTTTCGCATCTATTTATAGTCCAAATGATGAAAAATTAAAACTTTCACCAATTGAAACAGAACAAGAATGGAAAATAATAGAAACAATACTTAATACATTACAAGAAGAAATAAACAAAAAATCTGAAGAAACTAATAACGAGCAATAAGCTCGTTATTTATTAGGAGTAATGTTATGAAATTAAAAAGAATATGGAAAGTAATAATTACATTAAGTCTTTTATTAATTATTATGATTATATTTGGAATATCTATCTATAATTATGAATTATCCCCTGTAGATAAAAAGAATAAAACAGATGTTGTTATTACTATTAAAAAGGGAACTTCTACACAAAATATAATTAAATCTTTAAAAAAAGCTGACCTTATTAGAAGCGAAAGTGCTGTATTAGTATACTTAAAACTTAATAAGGTAGGAGGTCTACAAGCATCATCTTATAAATTAAACAGGGCAATGTCTTCTAAAGAAATAATTAAAATAATAAATAGTGGCAAAGGATTTAATCCTGATGAAGTAACTATTACCTTTAAAGAAGGAAAGAATATGCGTAGTATTGCCAAAGTTATTTCTGAGAATACAAACAATAAATATGATGCAGTAATCTCTAAGTCTAATGATAAAAATTATATTAATAGACTTGCCACTAAGTATTGGTTTATTGATAAAGATGTACAAAAAAATGGAACGTTCTATAAACTAGAAGGATACTTATATCCTAATACCTATGTATTTAAAAATAAAAATGTTACTATAGAAGATATATTTAATAAAATGCTTATTGAAACAGACAAAGTACTTTCAAAATATAAAACAGAGATCGAAAAAAGCAAATTATCTACTCAACAGATCATTACACTCTCTTCAATAGTAGAATTAGAAGGACTTAGTGATAAAGATAGACCTAATATAGCTAGTGTATTTTATAATAGACTAAATAAAAATATGAGCCTAGGAAGTGATGTTACTGCTTGTTATGCACAAAAAATTGATGATACTACATTATGTCATAACACAGCTAACTTTAACTATAAGAGTGATTATAATACTAGGCTTGTAAGTAAATTAGGACTCCCAACAGGGCCTATCTGTAATCCATCTGAATCAAGTATTAAAGCAGTTTTAAATGCACCAAAAACAGATTATTTATATTTTGTCGCAGATAAAGATACTAATGTATACTTTTTTAAAACTAAAGATGAGTTTGACAAAAAAATAAAAGAACTTAAACAAAATGGGAAATGGTTATAATGAATGATGATGTTAAAGAAATAAGAAAAAATGCACTAGATAAAAACATACCTATCATGCAAGATGAAGGAATAGAATTTTTACTTAATTTTATAAAAAGTAATAATATAGAAAATATACTTGAAGTTGGTACCGCAGTAGGATATTCTGCGATTAGAATGGCAAGTATAAGTCCATTAATTAAAGTTACTTCAATAGAACGTGATAGTACTAGATATATGGAGGCAGTTAAAAATATTGCCAAGGAACACCTTGAAGATAGAATTACTTTGATATTTAAAGATGCAATAGACGTTGAATTTGATAAAAATACTAAATTTGATTTAATTTTTATAGATGCAGCTAAGGGAAAAAATACAGACTTTTTTCAAAAATTTCAAAAGTATTTAAAGCCTAATGGATACATAATTACTGATAATCTTAAATTTCATGGCTGTGTTGATAAGCCTCTAGAAGAAATTGAAAGTAGAAATGTTAGAGGGCTAGTTAGAAAGATAAGAAGTTATATTGAATTTCTAAAGTCTAATGAAGAATTTGAAACAGAGTTTTATGATGTAGGTGATGGAGTATCAGTATCTAGGAGGAAGAGTAATGACTAGAGTTAAGGAAAACACTATATATAAGCATTTTAAAGGTGGATTAGTTTACGTAATTGGAATTAGTAAACACACTGAAACTATGGAAGAATTAGTAATATATGTACATAATGGTAAAATATGGGCAAGACCATATGATATGTTTATAAGTGAAGTTGATCATAACAAGTATCCTGATATAAAACAAAAATATAGATTTGAAGAGGTGTAGGACCTCTTTTCTTTTACAAATTAATTATGTAATGCTATAATAATGGAGTATTGGAAGGAAGTGCTAACGTGAGGGTACTAGTTAAAATTAATTTAGAGTCTACAATAGACAAATATATAAATAAATGCGATGGATTAATACTTGGTATTTCACACTTTTCAGTTGGATTTAAAGATACATTTGATATAGAAGAAATATCTAAAATTATAGAAAAATATTCAAATAAAGATATATTTATTTCAATTAATAAATCTATTTTTAATAATGAATTAGAAGAGTTAGAAAAAGTACTTACACGCTTAAATAAAATGCCTATTAAAGGAATACTTTTCTATGATTTATCAATACTTTACTTAAAGAAAAAGCATAATTTTAATTTTGATTTAGTATGGAATCAAACACATATGGTAACTAATTATAATACTTGTAATTATTACTATAAAAATGGCGTTAGATATGGATTTATATCAAGTGAGATTACTAAAGAAGAGATACTTGAAATAAACAAATTAAGTAAAATGGACTTTTTATATACTATAGTAGGGCATCAAGTAATGACTTTATCTAGAAGAAGTCTTTTAACTAACTATTATACTAGTATTTCTAAAGAATATGATGGCACTACTAAAGAAATATATGAACATGATAATAAATACTTAATTAGTGAAGATAATAATGGAACAATAATAAAAACAAGTACTATATTTAATGGGATAGAAATACTTCCCGAATTAATAGAAAATAATCTATCATACGTTGTAGTTGATGAAGACTTAATTGATTATAATATAATTTTAAATATACTTGATATAGTTAGTAATATAATACAAGGAAAAAATGTAGAAAAAAACATAAATAAAAGTTATGAGTTAATTGGAAATAATACATCTTTTCTATATAAAAAGACTATATTCAAAGTAAAAAAGGATAATAAATAGAGGTGGAATATGAAAAGATTTTTATATTTACTAGAAGAACTAGTTGTATACATATTTGGATTTTTTGTAACTAATATGATAAGGGCAGTATTTTATTTAAATTCAGTTAAAACATATGATGATCTAGATCTATGGATTAGTTGCTTTAGAGGAAATTGTACTATAAAAAATACACCAGACTTCTTCATATATGTTATTGGATTAGTATTAATATCTCTATTATTTATATTTGTTTGGAAATTTATTAAAAAAATTCATCTAAAGATTGGAAAATCTAAGTTGTACATAGTACTTGAAATAATATTATTTGTTATATACTATATACTGAATACTATTCAGTTATATGAATTAATATATAAACCATTTAAACTTGGAATATTTATGAACATATTATTAAGTATTACAATGATATTTCCATTAATCTATATTGTATATGATAAATCTTTAGAAAGACGAGTGAAGTAACATTATGAAAAAAATAGAGCTTTTATCTCCAGCAGGAGATTTAGAAAGATTAAAATTAACTTTATTATACGGAGCTGACGCAGTATATATTGGTGGTATGGAATATAGTCTTAGGGCAAACGCAACTAATTTTAGTATAGAACAAATAAAAGAAGCGTGTTCATTTGCCCATAAATTAGGTAAAAAAGTATATCTAACCCTAAATATAGTATTTCATGATGAAGATATAGAGGGTGTAGATAAATATATTAGTGATGTAGTAGAAGCTGGTATTGATGCATTTATAGTTAGTGATCCTTTTATAATAAGCCATATTAAAGATAATTATGATGTAGAAGTACACCTTTCCACACAAGCATCAACAACTAATGTAGATAGTGTTTTATACTTCAAAAATGAAGGGGTAGATAGAGTAGTTTTAGCGCGTGAATTATCAAAAGATGAAATAAAAGAAATAATTGAAAAAACAGGCGTTGATATAGAGGTTTTTATTCATGGCGCAATGTGTACTTTCTATAGTGGTAGATGTGTGTTATCTAACTATTTAACAAATAGAGACTCTAATAGGGGTGGATGTAGTCAAGTTTGTCGTTTTGCATTTTCCCTAGAAGATGGATATGATAAGTTTACTATGGCTACAAAAGACTTAAATATGTCTGGTTATATTAAGGATTTAATTGATATCGGAGTTAGGTCCTTAAAAGTAGAAGGAAGAATGCGTTCTTTATATTATTTAGCTACAGTTATTGGTACATATAGGAAAATAATAGATGCATGTTATAGCGATACATTAAATAAGGAGTTTTTAGATAAACAAGTAAAAATACTAGGGCGTGTTGCGAATAGAGAAACAAGTACTCATTATTTTTTAAAAAATGCAGATTTTACTGATCAATATTATACTGGTAGACAAGAAATATCAAATCAAGACTTTTTAGGACTTATAACTTCTTATGATAGAGAAAATAAGATATTAACACTATCAGAGAGAAATTACTTTGAAAAAGGATGGAAGGTAGAAGTATTTACTCCAAGAGGAGATGTTATTCCATTTACTATAGATGAAGTCTATGATGAAGCATTAAACCCAATTGGAGTCGCAAGACACCCAGAAGAAGTTATAAAATTAAAATTAGATACTGATAAAGAAATAGAACAGTATTCAATGATGAGACTTAGCATTTAGGAGGAATTGTTTATGAATGATAATTTATCAAAATATGCTTGTAGGAATATGGATGCTCTAAGACTAAAAGAAGAAAAAGAAGATAGTCGTCCACCATTTTTTCATGACGCAGACCGTATTATATTTTCTAATTCATTTTCAAGATATATAGATAAAACACAAGTGTTTTCATTTAATTCAAATGATCATATAACAAGAAGAATAACTCATGTTATAATGGTTAGTAAAATATCAAGAACCATTGGTAGATATTTAAGACTTAATGAAGATTTACTAGAAGCAATCGCACTTGGTCATGATGTTGGACATTGTCCACTTGGACATACTGGTGAGTCATTTCTAAATAAAATAATAAATTCTAGTATAAATGAGGCATTTATGCATAATATACAAAGTGTTAGAAACTATATGGTACTAGAGAAAAATGGAAAAGGTAGTAACCTTACAATTCAAGTTTTAGATGGAATTATGTGTCATAATGGAGAAGTTCTTAATAATATATATAGTCCAGTAAAAAAGACAAAGAAAGAATTTTTAGAAGAATATAATAAGGCTCTTAAAGATAATAATGTTTCACTTTCAATTAGACCAATGACCCTAGAAGGCTGCGTTGTAAGAATATCAGATGTTATCGCATATATAGGAAGAGATATAGAAGACGCAATAGGCCTTGGGGTAATAAAAAGAAGTGATATTCCAGAAGAAATTACTGGTGTTTTAGGAAATAACAATAAAGATATAATAAATACCATAATATTAGATATAGTAGAAAATAGTAAGGATAAACCATATATTAAAATGAGTGATAAAATATATGATGCATTAGATAAATTAAAAGAATTTAACTATAGTAATATATATAATAAAGCAAATAATGAATTTGGAAAAGAATACTATAGTAATGCATTTCAGTCACTATTTGAAAAATATTTGAGTGATTTAAATACTAATAATAAAGAGAGTAGTATATATAAAGTATATTTGAATAATATGGATAATAGCTATATAGAAAATACTAAAAAAGAAAGAATTGTCATAGATTATATTGCTGGAATGACAGATAATTTCTTTATTAGTGAATATAATAATTGTATCAAGTGTTAACAAAAATATATTGACAAATGCTACTTTTTGTAGTATCATGATGAAGATGTTGCGAAAGAGGTGTTGTTGTATGAAAGAAAAGAAAATTTACTTAACTCAACAAGGTTTTGAAGAACTTAAAAGTGAGTTGGATAATTTAATAAATGTTAAACGTCCTGCGAATATTCAAGCAATTAAAGAAGCAAGAGCATTAGGTGATTTATCTGAAAATGCCGACTATGATGCCGCTAAAAACGATCAAGCTGAAATCGAAGGAAGAATTAAAAAAATAGAAAAAATGTTAGAAAACGTTGAAATAATTGAAAAAGGTGATTCTTCAGTTGTATCACTTGGTACTACTGTATCTATTAAATATGTAGATGATGAAGATGAAACTGATGAATACCAAATAGTTGGTAGTCAAGAAGCTGACCCATTTATGAGCAAAATTTCTAATGAAAGTCCAATCGCAAAAGCTATTATGAATAAAAAGGTTGGAGATATAGTAGAAGTTGAAAGTCCTAATGGCGTTTATAAAATAGAAATTATTGATATTAAATAAGTTAAAGACTATAAAGTCTTTTTTCTTTATTAGAGGTGTGGTATGAAAGTAAAATATAATTTAAAACACAAAGAAAAAAATACTATGGCACGTTATGGAGTGTTAGATACAAATTATGGTTCGTTTGAAACTCCTATGTTTATGCCTGTTGGTACTAAAGCTAATGTAAAACTTCTAACACCAGACGAATTATATGCTTGTAAGTGTGGAATAATCTTGTCAAATACATATCATTTATGGTTAAGACCAGGACCTGACTTAATAGAAAAAGCAGGTGGGCTTCATAAATTTATGAATTATAAGGGACCTATTCTTACTGATAGTGGAGGATTTCAAGTGTTTTCTCTAGCTAAGCCAAAAGATATTACTGAAGAAGGAGTTCACTTCAAAAGTCATATAGATGGTTCTAAACTGTTTTTAACTCCTGAAGAATCAATTAAAATACAAAATAAATTAGACAGTGATATTGCGATGAGTTTTGATGAATGTCCTCCATATCCAGTTACACATGAATATATGGAAAAAAGTATTGAAAGAACACTTAGATGGGCAGCAAGAGGAAAAGCAGTCCACTCAAATGAAGCACAAAGCCTTTTTGGAATTGTACAAGGTGGAGAATTTGAAGATCTTAGAAAAAGAAGTGCTACAGAAACAGTAAAAATGAACTTTGATGGATATTCTATAGGTGGAACTAGTGTTGGAGAAGATAAGCCAACAATGTATAAAATGATTGAGTATTCAACTCCATACTTACCAGAAGATAAAGTAAGATATCTAATGGGAGTAGGAGATCCAGTTGATATAATTGAAGGTGTTATTAGAGGAGTAGATTTATTTGATTGTGTCTTATCTACTAGAATTGCTAGACATGGTAATGCATTTACTAGATATGGTAAAATTAACCTAAGAAACTTACGCTTTAGAGAAGACTTTACTCCAGTTGAAGAAGAATGTGATTGTTACACATGTAAAAACTTCTCAAAAGCATATATTCGTCATTTAATTACATGTGATGAGGTTCTTGGTGGTAGATTACTATCTATTCACAACACAAGATTTTTAATTAAACTAACAGAAGATATAAGAGAAGCTATTAAAGAAGATAGATTATTAGAATTTAGAAGTGAATTTTTAGATAAATATAAATCAAAAGAGAAGTAATTCTCTTTTTTAATTTTCTTTTTTTGATTTATTAATTCCTATAATGCTTCCAAATATACATGATAAAAATATTATTAAATAATAAATCAGTAGTGATAAATTTGGTTTATTTCCAAAACCAGCATAACTAAGTAAAAATAATATGACTATTGAAACAACAGCTATTTTAATACCCTCTAAATAGCCTTTATTTTGTGTTTTTCTTCCTATATAACTTCCACCTATAAAGAATGATAAAGCAATTAAAATAAGCTTAAAATACTTTAATGCATTAGGAAGAATATTAAAATAATTAAAAATAGTAATTATTAAACCCGATATTAAAAGACCTACTAATATATATAAAAGACTTTTTAAATATTTAACTATGAACATAACCTCAACTCCTAGTAAATGTTATGTATTGAATAAAAAAATATGCAAATAATCATAATAGTTATAGGAGGTTAATATGGACTACTTAATAGTTTTATCTAGAACACTACTTTTTTATATTATTATCACAATAATTTATAGATTTATGGGTAAAAGAGAAATAGGACAACTTGGAATAGTTGATTTAATAGTTTCAATCCTAATAGCTGAATTAGCAGCCATTTCAATTGATAATAGAGAAGAAAGCGTATTTCTATCAATACTTCCAATAGTACTTTTAGTAGTTATACAAGTAGGAATGTCATACATATCACTTAAAAGTTCAAAAATAAGAAATGCATTTGATGGAAACCCTTCAGTAATAATTAATAATGGAAGGTTAAACTTTAATGAAATGGTAAGGCAAAGATATAATTTAGAAGACTTACTAACCCAACTAAGAGATAAAAATATAAGAAGTATAGAAGAAGTAGATTATGCAGTACTAGAAACAAGCGGCAAGTTATCAGTATTTAGAAAAGAAAAGGAAAGAAGAGGAGAATATCCTATGCCACTCATATTAGATGGAATAATTGATTATGATACATTAAAACAAATTGGTAAAAACAAAGAGTGGATAACAAATATGCTTATAGAGGACAATGTAGAATTAGAAAATGTTTTTTATGCCTTTTATAGAAAAAATAAATTATATATAATTAAAGACAATGATTTGAGAAAATGATTGTCTTTTTTTCTTATTTATTATAATATTAATTTGAAGTTACAACTGTAGTAAGAAAGGATGAGGTGGTATGAAATATGTATTAATGAATAAAAATACTGAGGTTTTAATTGCAAATTATGATGAGGGTATTAAAGTATTTGATAAAATAATAGAAATAAGAAATATAGAATATGCCCCGTTAATTATAAAAAAATCATATGAAATGAAAGAAGATTTTAGATTTAACTTAAATGACTGGTTTATTGGAAGAGGTATACCTTCATGGAGAGATGAACTTGATATGTTACTTGCACGATTAAATATTTCCACACCACTTGAATTATTTGATAGGGCATTTGCTCTTTCCTTATCAGATCAGTATTGGATTAAACAGGTAGGGAGTAATATTAAATATGAAGATGTAAACTTTTTTGACCACGACTTTGACTCTGCAGAATTTGTAGAAGCAAGTTTTTCTGATAATTATGATTCAATAACAAGAAAAGAAACGCTAATGAGCCCAAATAATACCACCGATGGTATGTTAAAAAAATCTTGGATAATAGAAGATGGTAAAAGATATTTATTAAAAGGTGGATATAAAAATGATTATCTACAGCCATTCAATGAAGTTTTGGCATCTATAATATGTGATAAATTAGGCTTTAATCACGTTACTTATACATTAGATACATTTAAGAATAAAGTAGTATCTAAATGCCTTTGTTTTATAAATAAAGATACAGAACTAATACCTGCATCACAAATAATGTATGGAATTACAAAACATAAAACAAGTAAGGATTATAATGAGTATATTAAAATACTTGAACAAAATGGAATAAAAAACGCAAGAGGAAAAATAGAGAATATGTATATATTAGATTTTTTAATGATGAATGAGGATAGGCATTTAAATAATTTTGGAATAATAAGAGATGTTAATACCTTAGAATGGCTTGATGTTGCACCTATATTTGACAATGGTGAATCATTAAAGATGACTATATATAATAGTGATGAAATATCAATTAATGGAGAAGGAAGACTATTTTACAATATAGTAACATTTGATGATATTATAAAAGTTGTTAAGGATATTAAAAGAATAGATATCTCTAAACTTGATGGAGTAGTAGAAGAATATGATGAATTACTTCATAAATATCAAAATATAACAGGAATAACTGAAGATAGAATAAATAAACTTTGTATACTATTAAATAGACAGATAAAAAAGTTATCACATCTTATTACCGAAAAGACAATTTAAGAAAAAGATTGTCTTTTTTCTTTATTTATTATAATATTAATTTATAAGAATAATAGTAGTTCATGGTGGAGGTAGTATATGAATTTAGATCTATTAAAATTTGCATTAGAAGACTCTTGGAATAGGGATACTTGTTATCCATTTGTTAGTTGGGATAGTAGTAATCCAAGTATTGGTCAAGATGAAGTTACTTCACTTGTTGTAAACGATTTTTTAGGTGGAGAGATAATTAAAAGTATTGATGAAGATGGCATTCATTATTATAATTTAGTAGGGGAAGAACCACTTGATTTTACAAATCAAACCTCACTAGTAAAAGGAGATATAGTATCTAGAAAAGAATTATTAAAAAACAGAAATACAGCACTTAGATACTTCATATTATCAGAATGCGTTAAAGATTCGATGCAAAATAATTCTAAGGTAAAAGAAAAAGTGTATAAGATTTAAACATCTTTACACTTTTTTTCTTTTGGTATTTCAAAATAGAAAGTAGAACCCTTATCTTTTTTCGAAGTGACTCCATATTTATAATTATGTAATTCAAATATATTTTTTACAATTGAAAGTCCTAATCCAGTACCAAGCATATTACGTTTATGCTTTTTATTACTTTTATAATACTTATCCCAAATTAAATCTATTTCTTCTTTTTTAATACCTTTTCCAGTATCTATTACTTCAACCCTACATGAACCATCTTCGTTATCATTAATCTTAATTTTAACTACTTTATCATCACCAGTATAATTTACTGCATTACTTATAAGATTATATAAAACTTGTTCCATCTTTTGTTTATCAGCATGAATCATAATTTTTTCCTTGTTACATTCAAATACAAATTTATATTTTTCAGTTAAAGAAAATATTTCATATCTATCTATTATTATTTGAGTTAATTTTACTAAATCAAAGTCTTCTTCATTTAATTCATATATATTTGCTTGCATTTTAGATAAATCTAATATATCGCTTACTAATAGATTTAATCTATCAACTTCACTGGTTATTACATTAAGATTTTCTTCACGTTTTTCATCATCTTTATAAGTTATATCTCTTACCATTTCTGCATATGCCTTAATCATTGTAAGAGGTGTTTTTAAATCATGTGATACATTAGCAAGTAATTCTCTTCTTAATTCATTGGTTTTAGAAAGTTCATCTTTTGCATAATTTAATGAAGTTGTTAATTCCTGTATTTCACTTATATTACTATCACTCTTAAACTCTTCTTTATAATCTCCTTTAGCTACTTTTTTAGCAGATTTACTAAGTGTTGTAATAGGCTTAGAAAGTTTTTGAGAAATAAAGAATCCAACTACAAATGAAAGTAATAATATTACTATTGAAACAGTTAAAAACTGATTTTTTAGAATAGTAACAGTAGAATCTATTGGATTTATTGATGTAGTTAAAAAGTAATATGTATCACTATCAACAGCGAAAGCATAAACCATACTTTTAACTTCATATTTTTTACTAGTAGATTTAAATATAATGTCTTTATTATTGTTTTTTTCTAGTTCATTTTTATATACCTCAACATCACTAGTAGGTACACAACTTTTATTCATATTATTGTTATAAGTTATTAATGTGCCATTATCTAATATATTTATACATATTCCTTTATTGAAGAGTAGGTCGTTTAGTACATCACTCATATCTTTACCTCTTGAATATTTTTCTTTTATTTTTAAAGAGGCAAGTTTAATTTCACGTGTTTTAGACCATTCATAGTATTTATCAAGAAACAATATCTGAAATAGGAATAGGAAGAAAAGTATCAGTATAGAGAATCCTGTAAGATATACCCATATCGTATTTTTAAGAGAAATATTCTTAAATTTATTTTGCTTCAAATTTATATCCAACCCCTCTTACAGTAATAATCAAATCTCTATACTTTCCAAGACTATTTCTAAGCATCTTAATATGAGTATCTACAGTTCTATCATCTCCAAAGAAGTCGTATCCCCATATTTTATTAAGAAGTGTCTCTCTTGAAATTGCGATGTTTTTATTTTTAATAAAGTAGGCGAGTAGGTCAAATTCTTTTGGTGTAACTCTAATTTCCTCATCATCTATAGTAATAACTCTTCCCATAAAGTTAACCTTTAATCCTTCATATATAAAGTCTTCAGTTAAATCATCATTATTTCTTCTGGTTACTGCCTTAACACGCGCGACTAATTCTTTAGGTGAAAATGGTTTCGCAATAAAATCATCAACACCTAAATCAAATCCTAAGAGTTTATCATATTCTTCGCTACGTGCAGACAATATTATTGTAGGAATCCTTCTTTGCCCTTTAATAGTTTTATATGCAGTATAACCGTCCATCTTAGGCATCATTATATCTAATATCATTAAATCAATTGCATGTTTATTGCACATGTCTATTGCTTCTTCACCATTTTCAGCTTCAAGTACTTCAAAATTTTCTTTTAAAAGATATTCTTTTATAACATCTCTTATTAATTTTTCATCATCAACAACCAGTATTTTCATATTTACCTCCAAATAATATTATACATATTAATGTGTTCTTTGTGTGAAAAAAAGAAAAAAGATTAGTCATTATTTCTAATTTCTTCTAATCTTTTAACTTTAGCATTATTTTTATCTAGTGTTTGCTTAAATGAATATGAGTAATCAGTAAGCATTTTTTTATTAACTTTTAGTTGCGCTTCAGCATCATCAAGCATCTTTATAAAATTATCAAATTCTTTAATATCTCCTTGATACTCACTGCATTGATTCATAAAATCATTTCTCAAGTCAGAAATTTTACCAAATGCATCATCAATTTTTAATGAAGCTGTATCTACTTCATACATAGCATTATTAATATCTTTACTAAAGTCATCATATCTAACTCTAGTAGTTTGACGTGTTTTATCTCTTCTTTCAATAAAATTGGCAGCTAAATCAACAGCTTGAATAATCATTCCTGATTTTACAATCATACCTGCAGGAGTAGGAGGTACTTTTTTACTGGCATTAAAAAGTAATGCTGCGGCAATAAGGTTTTCAGTATGTGTTACAAATTCTGTATATGTTTCAATATTAGTAGTTATATCTCCATTAGATTTTATTTTTTCTTCTAAATCATATATTATTGCATCTTGACTCTTTGTAAAAGCATCAATTCTTTTATTTATATCATCTATATTATCAAAGCTATTAACCATTAAATCAAATTCATCATCTCTAATGTTAAACTTATCTAATTTATCATCTAGCTCATTTTGTAAAGATTCAGATTCCTTTTCTCCCATCGCAATTTTATCTATTACTGATATATATTCTTCTATTTTTTGTATATCATCATATAAAACATTATCTTTAACATTTTCAGTATATTCTCTTACAATTCTATATAAATCATTATCGTTAATAAAATCTCTTAAATTAATATTATCATGATCTTTTGTATCGTATTTTTCTTTTATTTTTTCAAACTTTATTATTAAATCAAGTAATTCTTCTCTTAATTTTTCTATCTCTTTTGTATCGTATTCTTTTTCCTCTTTATCATGAATAACCATCATTTCATACTCAAGTTTTTCTAATTCAGCTAAATCCTCTTTTATTACCCGAGTTAATTCTTTTATTATCGCAAGTTCAAGTAGCTTATCATCTTGTTTAACCTCATCAACAATAGGTGTTTCTATCTTTATAGGAGGAGGTGGAAGAATAGTAACTTCTTCTGTTTCTTTTACGGTTTCTTCATCTACATGTTCTGAAGAACTAGCATCATTAGAAATTTTTGTTTTAGAAACAGTAGGATTATTTTCCTTCGCCTTAGGAGGAGTAATACCTTTATCTTTATCTTTTTCTTTTTCTTTTTCCTTTTCTACATCTTCTTTAATTGCTGGATGTAGTGGGGTAGTTTGATTTTCTAATGACTTTGCATCTTCAACTGTTTGTACATATGTTATTCTACTTTTTCTTTTCTCTTTTTTATCAGCATCTAAAGAGACTATTTTATTCTTTTTACTTTTTCCAAAAAAAAGGGATGCAATTCTGTCAGATCCCTTATCTCCATTAGCACTCATTATTCAGTTCCTCTTCTTAATAGTTCAATATTATCTTTCATTAATGAAGTATATGTTTTCTTATTATCTCTATCTTCATCAGATATATTATCTAGTTTATTAATTGTTATTACTTCTGCATCAGTTTCATTTTTTAATTTTTTTAATGATTCAGGTTCTTTATCACCACTTAATATAAATATCTTATCAGACCCATCTTTTAGGGAATTATAAGCCTTATCAACATTTCTTTCATTTTCAGATTTATCATCTATTAATATTACATCAAATCCATATTTTGTTAAATACTGTAATGAAGGAGATGCAACAACCAAAGTTTTATTTGAAGCATTCTCACTTAACATCTTTATATCAGCATCTAATTCAGATAACTCAACTTTTAAATTTACATATGCTTCTTCTATTTCTTCTTTGATATACTTACTATCTATTAATTCATCAAGACTATTTTTAATATTTTGACTTATCATAAGTAGGTTAGATGGATTTAACCATAACTCTTCTATACCATATTGAATTTCCATACCAAAGTTAGCATCCATTATCATTATGTTTTTATTTTTATTTACTAATTTTAATGCGATATCTTTATCAGAACTTAATCCATTATATACAAATAAATCTTTTTTACTAAAATCTTTGTATTCTTTTGATGTAATCTTATATTCATCTATATCAACACCATCTGGATATATTGAATTTACTACTGAGTTATTTCCATATAATTGATTTACTACATATTCAAGTGGATATACAGTAGTTATAATACTTATATCCTCCATATCATCTCTTTTAAAACATCCTGTTGTTATAACGCCAAGCAATAATATAATAGCTAATAATTTAAATATACTTTTCTTTCTTTTCATTTTTTTCTCCTTCGCAACACACCGGATCAAATCCTCCCTTAGAGAGTGGATTACACCTTAATATTCTTTTTATTGATAAATAACTTCCCTTTATAAAACCATATCTATTTATCGCTTCTATAGAATAATTAGAACATGTAGGAATATATTTACATTTAAAGTGACTAGAAAAAGGCATTTTTTGATAAAGTTTTATTAAAAAAATTGCAAGTCTTTTCATACAATCACCATATGTATTATTTTACTATTAAAAAAAGATTTTATCAACAATAAAGGAAAAAATCCTTAGAAGTTTGACAAAAATTCAAAAAAAGTTTTAAATATAGATATATAAAAAACATTAATATTAGGAGAAATATTATGGATTTTGAAATAACATTATTAAGTATAAATGAATTAGATAATTGCATCAAGGAAATGCCTATAACTGATATATCATTATTAATGGGTGGTAGTATTGAAACTATATTTAATGTTTCAAACGATTTAACATTTGCTGGTAGAGCAGGAACATATTATACTAAAGATTTTATAGATGGAAGTGTAATTTATTTAGATGGAACAGCCTCCTCAGTTCTAAGAGAAGATTCAGTACTTGACTCTTGCAAATCTATTCGTCCAGTTTTAAAATTTAATAAAGATTTAACTAAAGAGCTTAAAACAAAAAAAGTGATGCTTGGTATGTATCCACAATATGTAGTTGATTTAGAAAAACAAATAAAGATAGAAAAAAATTTTAAATATAAAAAATTATTATTAACTGGAAATTCATATACATTTCCAAATGGAAAAAGTTATGAATATGAATACAATGGTGAAAGATTTGTAAGAGTAATTAATAATAGTAATTGCCCAGTAGTTTTATCTAATGGACTTATATATCACAAAGATTGGTATGCTTGGGTTAAAGTAGAACCAGTAATATGGATTGTAAAAGAAAATATGCTTGTCTCTTCAAAAGGCCTATTATCAGGGATCCCATTTAATAATTCACAAGAATTTAGTGAATTTAAGGATACCGTTATAAGTAGATTTATTAATGAAAACATAAAAAAAGAATTATTCCAAGATAAAAATCAAACAAGAATAATCGAAATAGAAAAAGACATTATTAAAAGTAAACAATATAAAATTAATTATTTTGATATATTATGATATATATAGACTTTAACTTATTAATTATGATACAATTGTATAGGTGATTATATGAAAGAATTATTTGATAGACTTAATATTAAGCCTAAAAACTTAGAATTATATACAACTGCTTTTTCACATTCATCATATGTGAATGAAAATCACATTAAAAGTGACTATGAAAGATTAGAATTTTTAGGAGACGCAGTCTTAGAACTAGTTGCAAGTGATTATTTATATAAAACAAAAACAATAAATGAAGGTGAAATGACCAAGTTAAGAGCTAGTTATGTATGTGAAAATGCATGTTATGAATATTCTAAAGATTTAAACTTAAGTAAATATATTAAAGTTGGACATGGTGAAGAAATAGATGGTGGAAGATATAAAAAAGTAATATTAGCTGATATATTTGAAGCACTAATGGGTGCAATATACCTAGATTTAGGATTCTCTACTGCAAAAAGAGTAATTGATAGTATTGTTATTCCATATGTAGAAGATCCAAATATATTATTTTTTAGCGACTATAAGTCAGCTTTGCAAGAATATGTTCAAACTAAACAAAAAAGTTTAGAATATGAAGTTGTTCTTGAACAAGGGCCTGCACACAACAAGCTATTTACAACAGTTGTAAAAATTGATGGTATTATATATGGAAAAGGAAGTGCTGGTTCTAAAAAAGAAGCAGAACAAGAGGCAGCACGTGATGCATTAAAGATACTTGCTAGATAGTAATATCTTTTCTTTTTTTAAAAAATATGGTATAATTAGAAAGCTTTTATCAAGTGTATATATAAAGAAAGGAGAAAAAAATGAGTAAAATTAAAATTTTTAGTTTAGGTGGACTAAACGAAAACGGTAAAAACATGTATGTAGTCGATGTTGATGATAATATATTTATATTTGATGCAGGACTTAAATACGGTAATGATAAGATGTTGGGTATTGATTATATTTTACCTGACTATACTTATATAAAAGAAAATAAGGATAAAATAAAGGGTATATTTTTAACACACGGTCATGATTCAAATATGGGTGCTACCGCAGATATTTTATATGACATGCCAGATTTACCTATATATGCAACTAAATATACAATGGAAATATTAAAAATTGATTTAGAGGAAAACAATATTAAGGCAACTAATTTAAAAGAAATTAGACCTCATTCTAAATTAACATTTGGAGATCTAGCTGTTTTTCCAATAAGTGTAACGCATTCAATTCCAGATGCAGTATGTTATGTTTTATATACTAAAGATGGAGCTATTGTATATACAGGAGACTTTGTATTTGATTCAACTATGATGAAAAATTATAAAACAGATATTGGTAAACTTGCTTATGTTGGAAAACAAGGTGTACTATGTCTATTAAGTGAATCAATATATGCAGAAAAGCCTGGACATACTAGTCCAAACAATAGGGTAAGCGACTTTGTCGCAGATGTATTTGCTAAAACCAGTGATAGAATTATTGCTACTATAATGACTGCACACATATATAGAGTCCAAGAAATATTTAATGAAGTAATGGAGACTAAAAGAAAAGTTGTTATAATGGGCAAAAGCCTTCAGCACTTAATAAATAGATCTATAGATTTAGGTTATATTGATTTTGATAAAGATAGAATTGGAGACTTATCTAATTTAAATGATAAGGGTGTAGTAGTACTAATAAGTGATGAAAAAGAAAAACCATTTATGAATCTAGAAAGAATAATAAGAGGATTTGATAAATATATCAAATTAAAAGATACAGATACTATTTTTATAACTGAACCAAGTTATGAAGGAATAGAAAGAAGACTTGCTCTTATTATGGATGAGATTGCAATGGCTAATGTAAATGTTGTATGCTTATCAGCTAAGAAACATTTATTACATCACGCATCACGAGAAGATTTAATGCTTATGATTAACCTTATGAATCCTAAATATTATTTTCCGGTAAAAGGAGAATATCGTCATCAAGTAATGAATGCAGAAATCGCAGAAGAAGTAGGTATACCAAAAGAAAACATAATCTTAAAACAAAATGGCGATGTAGCTACTTTTGTAGATGGCAATTTAACTGATGATATTGAACACGTTAATGTTGATGAAATATTAATTGATGGAAAAAGCCAAGGAGATATAGGAGATCTTGTTTTAAAAGATAGAGAAATGCTTGGAGAAAATGGTATTGTTATAATAAGTGCCACTCTTGATAAAGCAACAAAACAAATTCTAGCTGGACCTGAGGTTCTAACTAGAGGATTTGTATATGTTAAAGAAAGTGGAGACTTGATAAAAGAAACTCAAGATATATGCTTGGAAATACTTAAAAATAACATAGAAATATCTTCTTCAAGAGTTGACTATACAACTATAAAAAATGAGGTAAGAGAAAAGCTTGGAAAGTTCTATTACAAAGAGACAGAAAGTAAGCCAATGATTATCACTGTTATACAAGAAGTCTAAATTTTAACAGAATTTTACAAAAAAAGCCAAAAAATGTCGAAAATATGTTGAGTTACTAGAAAAGTTGTGATATAATTTTTTCTAGTTGAAAACGGAAGGAGGGGAAGTTGAATGACAAGAGTTTCAGTTAAGAATGGTGGCTTAGATGCAGCGCTTAAAAAATTTAAACAAAAATTAGCAAGAGACGGAGTTCCTTCTGAAAAACGTAAAAGAGAATTTTATGACAAACCTGGTATTAGAAGAAGAGAGGCAAAAAAAGCCGGAATAAAGAACGCACGTAAAAGAAATAAGGCTAACAAAGATTAGTCTTTTTTTATTGAAATTTTTAGTTAGTTTATATTATAATAATAATGAACTGGAGATGATTATATGAATTTACTAGAAAAGATGAAAAGTGATTTAATTACTGCAATGAAGGAAAAAGATAAAGAGCGTCTTACTGTATTAAGAATGGTAAAAGGTGCTATTCAACTTGAAGTAATTAATAATAAAAAAGAAGAAAATGAAGAATTATTAATTGATGTTGTTTCTAAACAAATTAAAATGAGAAAAGAATCTATTTCTGAATTTGAAAAAGGTGGAAGAAATGATTTAATTGAAGCTACCCAAAAGGAAATTGATATATTATCTGAATATTTACCAAAACAATTATCTAGTGAAGAAATAGATGCAATCATTGATAATGTATTTAAGAAAGTAAATCCAACTAGCCCAAAAGATATGGGAGCCATTATGAAGGAAGCTACACCATTGTTAAAGGGAAAAGCTGATATGAAAGAAGTAAGTAATAAAATTAAGGATAGAATTAATTCTTTATAATTCTTTTCTTGCCGATATAGTTTAGTGGCAAAACAGGTCCTTGGTAAGGATCAGAGGACAGTCCGATTCTGTCTATCGGCACCATAGTGATTGATACTCGAACTTTTCAAGTTTAAAAAATAAAAACTAACCGCTGGTTAGTTTTTTGTTGAAAAAGTTAAATAAAATATCATTTTATATAGGAAAAATCAGTTATTTGTGAACATTACTAATAGATTATAATTTATTGACTAAAACTATTATTATAAATATCCAGAAAAGAACTAACGAATCTTGCTTGTTCCTTTTCCTCAGCTGTTCCAGTAGTAACTTGCCAACCATAAGTTTTATAATTTTTATAAGTAAAATTATTTAAAGGCAATAGATTAAATTCTTTTCGTATTAACTCTATTCCTTTAGAATAATCTTTCTTTAATCTGTTAAATGCTTTATTAGGATTTTTAAATACAGCATAACCATATTTATTTGCTCCAATATCAAAATCAATATTTATCTTTCCAAATTTATTCACATCTACATTTCCTTTAATATCACTATATTTAGTTACGTATATTTGTGAATACTTTAAATTGCTATCCAAAATATAACCCCACTTAACTAGCAATACTTTTCCTAATGTAGCGAATGCAATGATGAACAAAGCTGAAGTAATAAGTATTAAGAACTTATTCTTTTTATTTTTATCATCACTAAATTTTAAAATTTCTAAAAGATTCTTTTCTGATTGCTTTTTTATTTCTTTTTCTTTTAAATGTTCTCCTGCAAATAATTCATTTAATGAGATTCCCAAAGTATAACAAAGTTCTTGCATAATTGAAGCATCTGGAAGATTTAAACCTCTTTCCCATTTACTAACGGCATTTTTACTAACGCCTAATTTTTCTGCAAGTTGTTCTTGTGTGATTTCTTTTGATTTTCTTCATTCCGAAATAAATTTACCAATTTTTATTTGATTCATATTTTCCTCCTTTCAAAAAAATCATACTATTTAAGATTAAAAAAGTACACATACCTAAGGTTTACAAATTAGGAAATATTATTTTAAATTTTATATTTACTTAAAAATCTATTTTATTAGAAGCAATTCTTTCAGTTACTACTGTTTTTTTTTACTAAAGTTAAATAATTAAAAGTCGTTTAACTGTAAACTTTATGGAACCATAGCAATTGATGTTTTAACTCTTCGAGTCCAAGTAATAAGTGCTAACTAGTTAGTTTTTGTTATTAGTAGTCCTTATAAAAAAGATTAATTATTTTTAAAACTAATCTAAATTATAATTTGTTATTTACTTATAACTTTTTTATGCCATGATTTTTTATTGCAATTAGGGCATTTCATTTTTCTTGTTCTATTAACATGCATAGAAAACAAAACACTTTTATAAGTTGGAATATATTTATAATTACAATTTGAACATTCATAGTATCCAGCAATTTGTTCGATTCTTATTGCATAACTTATTCCAATAGCAAACGGAATAATGCCAAATACAATTAATACTATTCTTATCCAATCCTCCATTTGAACAAAAGATGCAATCATAATGCAAAGAAACATAATTATTGATACTATTACTCCAATAAATATTTCTAAGATAAGTAACTCCTTATCTCTTATCTCTTTAATTTTTATCATTTCAAGTAAGTTTTCTTCTAATTTTTTTTCATTATCCCTCATATCCACAACACAACCACTAAATAGATCATTTATTGTAATATTTAATATCTTACATAATTCTTGAATATTAGAGGCATCAGGAATACAATTTCCGTTTTCCCATTTTGAAACAGCTCTATCTGTCACATCTAATTTTTCTGCAAGCTCACTTTGAGTTAATCTTTTTTCTTTTCTTCTTTCCTGAATAAATTTACCAATTTTAATTTGATCCATAAAGTTTTTCTCCTTTCAGATTAAATCATATACAAATTTTTATAAATTTAATACGAACTCAAAGTTGAGTTTAGTAAATCACTATAAAAATATTATAACATAAATGCTACCATATTTATATTTTAATAAAATTAATATGGAAACATTAAAAACTATTTAAATGGTTTAAACTTTAATATATAGAATTTAAAATTAGAAAATATCTAAAATTTTAGTTAGAAAGCTTTATATTAAATATTATACATGATATAATTTATTTATTAATGAGGTAGATTTTACGAATTTATTAAAATATGGGAGAGATATATGAGAGATATGTATTTAAAGGGTTTAAGCTTAGCATTAGAGGATGGCTGTTACATAAAAGTATTTTGTTGCTCTATGCACTATCCAATTGTTAGAGTAGAAAAGCTAAACGAAGAAACAGGAACAACAGAACTAGTTGCGTATGCAGAGCACAATAATGTTTTATGTGCACTTAATGATGCTTCTAATAATATTATTAATGAAGCTGAAAACGCTCCTGAATCAGGAATTATATGTGAACGTACATTTTTAGATGATGTAATTAGAACGGGATACACATTAAGGTTTTATAAGCTTAATAATGATAATATTTTGTCAAGTATATGTACTCGTGGTGAAAAAGCCATAGTAATAGACTGTGTAATTTCTAATAGCCTTGAATCAGGTATTAAAGATCTAAATGAATCTTTAGAAATGTATTATAATGATACATATCACTTTTATAAGCACGCAAAAGAAGTAGTGAATAATTCAACTGATATTTTAGAATATCAAAAAACCATTGGTTCTAAAGATAAGTAATAATAGAGGTATTAAAATGGAGAGAGTATACAACAAATTAGTAAGAGATAAAATTCCTGATATAATAAAGAAAAATAATGAAGAGTGTATAATAACTACATTAAATGAAGAAGAATATAAAAAAGCCTTAGAAGATAAATTAGTAGAAGAATTAAACGAAGTGTTAGAAAGTACTGGAAATAATAGAATAGAAGAACTTTCTGATATGATAGAAGTTATAACTTCATTAGCGAAATTAGAAGGTAAAACACTAAATGATGTTATAGAAGCTTCTTCTAAAAAGAAAGAAAAAAGAGGCGGATTTGATAATAAGATTTTTCTTCTTAAAGTAACAACTAAAGAATAATAAATTCTTAATTTAAAAATACTTAGTTTTAAATTACTAAGTATTTTTTTATACTGAAACTGCATATTGAAAAAATCTATATTTTGTGGTAACATAACACCTACAAGAGGGGATAGTATGGTTACAAAAAAAATAGACCTATCATATATACTTGGTACGGTTTTGCTTTCTAGGGGAATTATTACTTATGAAGATTTATGTAAAATCACTTCTAGAATGAGACAAATAAATAAAAGTTACAACATTGATGATGATTATAATACTTTACTCGAAGTAGTTGATGAGTGGAGAGATTTCTTCTATATTGATCCAGATGATATTAGCGTTGTAAAGTTTACCAAACAAGCAAACACTAATAGAAATACTACATCTATGGTTTTCGCATCTATGATAGATGATGATGTGTATATTGATATACATAAATCTATAAAATTTGTTAATGAGGGTAAAAAACTTCATCTTACTATTTTTAAGGGGGAATAAAAATGGAAAGCATTTCCATGTTTGATATTAATATTAATAGTGAAAGCTTTGAAGGCGGCTTTTCTGACAATTATAAATGTAAATTTAATAATGAAGAATACATGTTTAAAAAATATGAGTATCCTGACCAAATGATTTCTAAATTTTTTATAGATAAAATGAATGAGATAAGTAAACTATCTTCAATTTTGCCATATGTACCACGTTATTGGGTTGAGATAGGAAATGAAAAAATAGGATATTTAACTAAAATCCATGATGGAAAAGATCTGGGACTATCAACTAATATTGGTGAAATTGCTGTATTATTAAAAGAAGCAAAAGAACAGTTAATACTTATGCATGATATTGGATTAATTCATGGAGATATCCATTATTGTAATATTATGTATAGTGATGAATCTACAGATTTTATTGATTATGATAACTCATCATATTTAAACTTTAATCCAGATGCCACAAAATATTCACTTAATGCATTTAACTTTGCTAAAGCATTTGGTATTTCAAAAGAATTAGATGTTTTTCTATTTAATAAAATGACATTTGAACTTATAAATGACCTTGATGGTAATAGAGAGGTTGAAAAAAATATTAGAGATAAAGAGTATGGAATTTTTACCGATAAAGAATCAAAAAAGATATGTAGAGCCCTAATTCTAGAAGGAAAACCCTCTACTGAATTTTTGATAGATTCACCATCAGTAAAAAAATTAGTTAGAACAAGATAAATTTCTTGTTTTAATTTTGATTTAATATACAAAACGCTATCAAAAATTTAGAAATTAATGTATAATAACTAATGCAGGTGAAGTAATATGAAACGTAGTGAAGTAGATAGAAGTAAACTTAGTCCAATGATGGTTCAATACATGAATATAAAAGATAAATATAATGATACCATTATATTTTTTAGACTTGGCGATTTCTATGAAATGTTTTTTGAAGATGCAATACTATGCAGTAGAGAACTAGAACTTGCATTAACCGGTAAAAATGCTGGACTTGATGAGAGGGTCCCAATGTGTGGAATTCCATATCACGCTTATAATACATATCTAGATAAATTAATTGAAAAAGGATATAAAGTTGCGATCTGTGAACAGTTAAGCGATCCAAAAACAACTAAAGGCATGGTAGAAAGAGATGTTATTCAAGTAGTAACCAGAGGTACTATAATGGATAATTCATTAAAAGAAAAAGACAGCAACTATATTGGTAATATCTATGATTTTGAATATTGCTATGGAATGAGTTATGTAGATATAACGACTGGACATTTTTACGTTTTAATGCTTTCAAATGATAAAAATAAAATTGTAGAAGAAATAATAAACCGCGGTATTAATGAGGTAATAGTTAATAGTAAAATTGACAGAGAAATATTAAATACATTAAGAGAAACTTATCATATATTAGTTACAATTACAGATAATATATATGAAGAAGAAAACTATAATAAAATCTATAGTGATATAGAAGATGTTAGATTAGTTACTACTATTAAACATTTATTGAAGTATATAATTTCTGTAAAAAAAGGAGATCTATCTCACTTACAAAAAGCAAAAGTAATTAACCTAAATAATTATTTATTATTTGATGTACACACAAAAAAGAATCTTGAATTAACTATGACTATGAGACTAAGAGAAAGAACTTATTCGCTTTTATGGCTATTAGATAAAACCAAAACCGCAATGGGAGGAAGATTTTTAAAAGAATCAATTGAAAACCCTCTTACTGATGAAGTAGAGATAAAAAGAAGATATTCTATTATTGAAAAATTACTTACAGAATTCATTTTAAGAGAAGATTTAAGAAATGCGCTAAGTAATGTATATGACTTAGAGAGACTATCTTCTAGAATATGTTATGGCAATTTAAATGCAAGAGACCTAATTCAGCTTAAAACAACACTTAAAGCCTTACCAGAGATTAGTAATATTCTTACAGAATTAAAATATGGGAAAAATATTGAAACTTTAGATGAATTATATAACTTGCTTTCCTCATCAATTAATGAAACTCCACCGCTAAGTATTAAAGAAGGCTCATTAATTAAAGAAGGATATAGTAAAGAATTAGATGAACTTAGAAGTATTAGTAGTGGTTCAAAAGATTTTATATTAAATCTAGAACAAGAAGAAAGAGAAAGAACAGGTATTAAAAATCTAAGAGTTGGTTTCAATAAAGTTTTTGGTTACTATATTGAAGTAAGTAAGGGAAGCATACCATTGGTAAAAGATGAGTTCAATTATGAAAGAAGACAAACACTTTCTAATTGTGAAAGATTTATTACTCCTCTTTTAAAAGAAAAAGAAAATATAATTTTAGGTGCTGAAGAAAAAATAATCAATTTAGAATACAAATTATTTATGGACATTAGAGATAAAGTAAGAGAATATATTCCAACTATTCAAGCAATATCAAAAGTAATTGCAGAAGTTGATATGATGGTATCACTAGCTGTTGTAGCAGAAGAAAATAACTATGTAAAACCAGTAATTAATCATTCAAGAATTGTAGATATTAGAGATGGAAGACATCCTGTAGTAGAACACGTTAATAAATCAGATTATGTTCCTAATGACATAGTAATGAAAGACGGAGTAAATATTTTACTTATCACAGGACCTAATATGGCAGGTAAATCAACTTATATGAGACAGTTTGCGATTATAGTAATAATGGCACAGATGGGTTCTTTTGTACCAGCTAAAAGTTGTAATATTCCTATATTTGATAGAATATTTACAAGAATTGGCGCAAGTGATGATTTAGTTAGTGGAGATTCTACATTCATGATAGAAATGAAAGAAGCAAACATGGCAATTAGTGAAGCAACAGAAAATAGTTTAATACTATTTGATGAATTAGGAAGAGGAACAGCTACATATGATGGAATGAGTCTAGCACAAGCAATACTTGAATATATTCACGATAAAATAAAAGCAAAGACTTTGTTTTCAACACATTATCATGAATTAACCTCATTATCAGGAGATCTTAGAAATTTAAGAAACGTACACGTTAGTGCGGTAGAAGAAGATGGAAAAATAACATTTTTACATAAAGTTAAAATGGGTGCAGTTGATAGAAGCTATGGTATACATGTAGCCTCATTAGCACATTTACCTAAATCATTAATTGATAGAGCAAGCGAAATATTAAGTGTATATGAAAATAAAAACAATAAAAAGCAACCATTTACACAAACAACTCTTTTCTTACAACCAGAAGAAGAACCAACAAAAGAAAGTAAAATAGAAGAAGAATTAAAACAAATAAACCCACTTGAGGTTACACCAATTGAAGCTTTAAATATTCTATATAAATTAAAACAAGAATTAGAAGATAAAAATAAATAAATTTCTAACTATTGTTATTTTACTAATAAATTAGTATAATTATCTTATAATATTAGTAGTAAAGGAGTTAGAGTATGAATGTTATTGATGTAGCAGTAGTTTTACTTATATTATGTGCTGGTGTAGTTGGATTAAAAAGAGGAGTTTTTAAAGAACTGGTTATGACTGTAGGACTTTTAATAGTGTATATTCTTGCATTTAAATTAAAAGATCCTATTGCTAATTGGCTTAGTCTAAATCTACCATTTTTTAACTTTGGTGGAGATTTCTATGGAGCAACAGCTTTAAACATTTTATTATATCAAGCAATTGCATTTATAATTATGTTCGCACTTCTTATGGTAGTGTTTAATGTAATATTAAGTATCACAGGAGTTTTTGAAAAAGTATTAAAATTTACAGTCATTTTAGGAATTCCATCTAAAATTCTTGGATTCATAGTTGGACTTATTGAGGGTTACATTGTTATGTTTATGGTTTTATTTGTACTTAATCTACCATTCCTTAGAGTAGATGTAGTAGAACAATCACGCCTTAGAGAACCAATACTTAATTCATCACCAATACTATCAAATGTAGCTCATAATGCGAATAATGCAATTTCTGATATTTATAAGCTTGAAAAGAATTTTATGAATAATAAAAATGTAGATTACTTTAATAATGAAACTGTCAGAATACTTCTTAAATATAATATAGTTACTAGAGAATACATAGATAAATTAGAAGCATCAGGCAAAATAAATATTAATATATAAAGGAGACATTATGATAAAATTAGATAAAGAAAATTTTGATGAAGTTATAAAAGAGGGTAGAGTATTAGTTGATTTCTACGCTGACTGGTGTGGTCCTTGTAGAATGCTTGCCCCTGTTTTAGAAGAAATTTCAAATGAAAATATTATAAAAATAGTAAAAGTAAACGTAGATAATCATGAAGACATTGCTAGAAGATATGGAGTTATGAGTATTCCAACACTAATACTATTTGAAAATGGAAACGAGCAAAAAAGAAATACTGGTTTTATTCCAAGGGAAGCAGTAGAAGATTTTATAAAATAAAAAAAGCACTTTTATAAGTGCGTATCCAAAACTATAAGAAGAAGCTTGGCTCTCCAGAGTTATTATAACTTGTTGATGGGGAAGAGTTATTTTTTGTAGTCGTATTAGAAGAGTTGTTACTTACAACCTCTTCTTTTTTTGTATCATCATCCCTAACTGCCCCCATAACTCTAAATACTGTTTTAGCGTTATTTATTATTGGTTTTACTTGATAGGCAAGGGGTATAGCTTGATTTACAATATTTAATGTTTTTTGTGTATTATTTAGGATAGCTCCCCAATCGAATTTTGCCTTCAAACCAGCAAAAAATCCAGTTGGTCTTGTATAGTATGGATAAAAATTATTGAAACCACTATTAAACATATATCCACCTCACTTTATTATATGAATTTGTTAAAAATTGTTTAATTTTAAATCAATATATGTTATACTTTATTAGAATATGGAATAATAGAGGAGGTTTACTATGGGTATTTTTAAATCTAAAAACAGTAAAAATAAAGATAAAACCACTTTTAAACTTGAAGGAGATGAACTTGCTAAAGAGCTTGAAAGAGTAAAACAAGAAAGTAGTGAGTTCAAAGGCGAAAAAGTAGAAATCCAAGATAAAAAAGAAAAGCCAAAGAAACTAACTCAATTTAAATATGTAGTTAAAGCATCTAATGGTGAGAAAATAAAAGGTGTATTTGATGCTGAAACTCAAGATGATGTTAGAATTTTTCTTGTTAATGGTGGTTATGAAATAGTAAGTATTGCACCTGTTAGTAAACTAGAACTTAATATAAATATAGGATCTAACAAAATTAAAAATAACGATTTAGCTTTTATGTTGACACAATTATCTACATATGTAAAAGCAGGAATACCACTTATTGATTCAGTTAGAATTTTATCAAAACAAACTACAAAAGCAAACTATAGAAGAATACTAGATAAAGTAGTTTATGAACTTATTATGGGTGAAAAGTTTTCTTCTGCACTTGAAAAACAAGGAAATGTTTTTCCAAAATTACTAATTAACATGGTAAAAACATCTGAAATGACAGGTGATTTATCAGGTACATTAGATGAGATGGCAGACTATTATACTGAGATGGAAAAGACAAGAAAACAAATGATATCAGCAATGGTATATCCAGCAGTTATATTAGTATTAGCAATTGCTGCCATTATATTTATTGTTGTAACAGTAGTGCCACAATTTATAGAAATGTTTAGAAGTAACAATGCAAAACTTCCAGGTATAACTCTATTTATAATTAATGCAAGTAACTTCCTAACACAAAAATGGTATATTATAGCAATTATTCTTCTTGTTGTTTTAATTGTTTACAGAACATTATATAAAAACGTTAAAGGATTTAGAAAAGCAATGCAAACAATATTTATGAAAACTCCTGTAATTGGTAATGTAATTATATATAATGAAGTTGCTAATTTCACAAGAACATTTGCATCACTATTAAACCATAACGTATTTATAACTGATAGTATGGAAATCCTATCTACAATATCAGATAATGAAATATATAAAGATATAATCAGTAGAACCCTAATTGGACTTAGTAAAGGTGATAAAATAAGTGAAACATTTAAAGGAGAATGGGCATTTCCAATCATAGCTTATGAAATGTTAGTAACCGGTGAAAATACTGGTCAATTAGCACTAATGATGGAAAAGGTTGCAGATTATTATCAGGAACTTCATAAAAATGCGGTTTCTATGATTAAAAGCTTAGTTGAACCAGTTATAATCTGTCTACTAGCTGTTGCAGTTGGATTTATTATGTTATCAATAATAATCCCAATGTTCGATTTATATCAACAAATGTAATACGAGGAGTGGTTAAATGAATACACTTTATGTAGTTTTATTCTTTATATTTGGTACTATATTTGGCTCATTCTTTGGAGTTGTTGGAAGTAGAATTCCAAACAATGAGTCTATAGTTACACCAAGTAGTCATTGTAATAAGTGTTCTCATAAATTAAAATGGTATGAATTAATACCAATTTTTTCGTATATAATTCAAGGTGGAAAATGTAGTAAATGTGGTAGTAGTATACCAATCCTTTATCCAATAACAGAATTAATTAGTGGATTGTTATTTGCAGTTTCTTACTTTTGTTTCGGATTTAGTACTAAACTTTTTATAGCACTCCTAGTAGCTTCATTACTAGTTATAGTTATAATAACAGACGTTACATATTTAATTATTCCAGATGAAGTAACACTAACTTTTTCGATATTAGTTATTTTAGTTAAACTAATTAGTCTAGATTTTAGAGGAACATTTTATTCAATTTTATCAGGTATTTTGTTATTTTCATTAATGTATTGTATAATGATATTAGGTAACAAACTATTTAAAAAAGAAACACTAGGAGGGGCAGATATTAAACTGATGTTCTTTGTAGGACTAGTTGTATTTCCATCCCTTGGAATATTTACTATATTCTTATCTAGTTGTTTAGCACTCCCTGTTTCACTATATTTATTATTAAAAGATAAAAATAGTATTATCCCATATGGACCATTTATATTAATGGCATTATTCCTAGTATACTGTTTTAATTAAAAAGGAGGAGGATCCTATGTATATATTAGATGCATACGTATCAGAAGATTTAGCGTTATTCCTAGGTAAAACTCTAAATTTAATTCATATTGCGGCACCTATATTACTAATTGTTTTTGTAACTATTGACCTAATAAAAGCAATTCTTTCACAAGATAATGAAATAGTAAGTAAAACCGTTAGAAGTATTAAAAATAGAACTATCGCATGTATAATGATATTCTTTTTACCAACTATAGTTGAAGTAATATTTACTCAAGCATCTGTTACATTAAACCTAGATAAAAAAGAATATGAGGATATATTATCTACATATAAATCGGTAATTAATTCAGAAAACATTAAAGTTGGAGATAAAACCCAAACTACAGATATAAGTAGTAATCTTTTATATACATTAGAATCAAAAGAAAAAAAAGATGATACTAAAAAAGAAGAATTATTAACAAAATCTAAAGTTATTACAAAATATATCTTCACAGGCTTAAAATTTCAGGATCTAGCACTAGGTTTTTCCAGTGATGATTTAACTATTACATATGATGGAAAAACCTATAGTATAAATGATAGACTTAACATTTCTTATCAAAGTCTATTTGCTAGGGATGTAGTAGATAATGGGGACTATGTAATAGCGACCGTAACATTTAAAAATGCAACTATTAATAATACAAAAGTAGATAGTGGAAGTATCTCATACTTCTATTCTAAAGAAACAGATAAATACTTATTAGAAAAAATAAATATTGAAACATCAAAAAGTATAAGTGATTTTACTTCTAAAACTAAAACAAGTGAAAAACCAGATGAAATAAATGCATCTAGTAAATTCGCATCTACTAATCCAGAATATAATTATGATAAATTAAATAATTTAAAAGAATCAGACATTTCTAAAATATATGAAGCAAATAAAGAAAACATTGTTATGCTTAATACAATATCAAATCAAGCTACTGTAAATAGAGCAACGGGCTTCTTTATAAGTGATGGAGTAATCGCAACATCATGGAGTTACTTAGAAAATTCATTCATGATAGGAGATACTATAATTGTTAGTGATGTATTAAATAATACATATAAATGTGTTGGACTTGTCGCAATGGATACAGAAAATGATATCGCAGTTATAAAATTAGATAAAAAATCAGGAACACATGTTAAATTTGGCGATAAAACAAATCTATCTATTAATGATCCAGTTATAACTATAACTAGTAAAACAGGTGTAGGACTTTCTAGTTTAGTTGGAATTGTATCATCAGTTAATGATAATCTAATTAATGTTTTACCACTTGAAAAAAATGATTGGGGTTCCGCAGTATTTAATACAGATGGATATGTAGTTGGAATTAATAATTCAAAACTATTAAATTCAGAGTTATCTAACGCATCAAGCATAGATACATTAAAAACATTATCATCAAAACTTAAAAATACTAAATTAAAAGATATTAAAGCCACTTCTTTAGAAGAAGTAAAAAGTAAGTATTATTATAAAGAAAAAAATAAAGAAGAAATAAAAAAACTTGTTGATGCAAAGATTTGGAATAAATATAAATCTATTGGAAATATAGAAAATACAATTGCACTTAACCTAGTAAAAGCAAGTTATTATAATGATACATTGAGTCTAAGATATGAAAACAACACAAGCAAGTACATTGATACACTAAGTTATGTAGAAGACTTTACAACAGCACTTACTAATCAAGGATATACATTAAAATATAAGTCTGGTGAAAATACAAGACTTATGTACACTAAAGGTAGAGATAAAGTAGTTATCACAGAAGAATTTGATTATTTAATCATCTTATTAGTAAGGGGTAGAGTACTATGAGACAGGAACGTTTAGATAAAAAGAAAAGATTACTAAGAGGAGCTTCTCTAACATTTGTATTCGCAATAGTACTAGTTATTCTTTGGATAATGTTTTTTAAAAACAGAACTTATATAAAACAATATGAAAGTAAATATTTATCATTTAGTTATGATAGTACATGGAAAGTAAGTAAGAAAGATACATATTCTGCATCCCTTACTCATAGAACTAATAGCTTTATTGATATGAAAGTTACTAAAATAGGTTCTTACTACAAAAGTGGTGATTTAACAAGAATTGCTAGTGAAGTAAAATATGAAATAGAAAAACAAAAAGCTAAATACAAACTATTAAAAGAAGAAGATAGTTCAACTAATTCAAAAGAAATATATAAAATATTATATGAAAATAATGATACACAGTCATTAATTGTTATTGTTAAAGGCGATAACTATGTATGTGTAATTAACTGTGTAGCAAAAGATATGTACTTTGATATGTTGTTTGATAGTTTTAATACAATAATCAATAGTGTTAAGATTAAATAAATTTTTAAGTATAAATAATTGGAGGTGAGAATATGAATAATGATGATTATAAAAGAGATGCTCAAAATAAAAACTCTTTTATTTATTCGTATTTAAATAATACTCCAATTAATGTTCCATCAAAAGAAGAAGATATAGAAGTGCTTGACTTTGACACAGAATTAGATAAACCAGTTGTTGAAACAGATCTTTCGCACGCAACTGAAGGATTAGAAAAAATTAATACAGATAATAATACTGATAAAATGAAGATGGAGGACTTACTAAAAAAGACAGTAGCTCCTAAAGTAGAACATGAAATGAAAACTAGAAGGCAAAATAAAACCTTCTTTGTAACATCTATTCTAGCTGGTGCATCATTTGTAGTTATAGTATTAATCGCAATTTTTACAAAAGGAACTTCATTTTATGTAGATTCCAGCGAAGTATATTATGAAAATAAAAAGGTAGAAAAAGTAGAAGAATACCAAACCGCAGTAGTAACCGATAATATATATACAGGTGTAACAGTAAATAATATGTCTGACGCAAAAAAACTAATTGAAAATGATTCAACTAACCAAAAAGCAAAATGTAATAATGTTAAAACTAAAGAAGTAGAAAAAAGAATAGAAAAAAACTATGGAATAACTGCGATTAACTTTTGTGAAATGGATTATGATTTTGCATTAGAAATAGAAAATGTTATTAAAACAGTATATAAAGAATTTCCAAGTATTAAAGGATATATTACTAATATAACACTAATAAATACTCCAGAATTTACTAACTATATTGCATCATTTGTATCAGCTAAATTGTTCGCTAAATCAAATACTAAGAATACGTATCCCAACGTTTATAAAATGTCGATTTTCCTAAATGCAAGTTACTTTTTAAATAAAGATTATTTAACAGCAACAGTTAATGATTCATCATCATATGGATATTTTCCTAGTAATGCAACTAGATATACTATAGTAGCACATGAATTAGGACATTACTTATCATTCTTAGCAGAAATGAGATCAACTACTGATTTAGATAGTGTACTTCTTCTTACAAAAGAAAACTATAGAGAGTATTCTAATTTAATTAGTGATTCAAATAATGGAGTATTCTCACTTAAAATGATAAATGAAGCATATGAATCATATAATAAATCACATAAAGGTGAATTTAGTAATGCAGATAAATTTAGGGAAAGTATCTCAGAATATGCAATGGCAACAGATGCAAATGGTAGTTATATTTATGATGAAACAATCGCAGAAGCATTTCATGACTATTATGTAAATAGAACTAAGGCAAAACCAGCTAGTAAAGAGATAATGAAAGTACTAAAAAAATATTTAAATAAAAAATAAAAGTATTGGTTATACTATGAAGGGTGATTAATAATGATAGTAAGACTTGGTTATGTATCATTACCACTTAGTATAAATATTACATCTTCAAAAACTATAACTTATACAAGATTTAAAAATATAAATGATGGCTTTAATAAGATAGATTCAATTATATTAGATAATTTAGACGCTTTATATGAAATATTAAAATATAATAAAGCCAATAATATACATTTTTATAGAATGACATCTGCCTTAATACCGCTTGCCACATTAAATGATGTTAAATTTGATTATATTAACCCCTACTTAAATTTGTATAAAAAAGTAGGGGATTTTGCTAATAAAAACGGCATTAGAGTTGATGCACATCCTGATCAATTTTGCGTTTTAAATAGTATAAATAAAGATATTGTAAAAAATAGCATTGAAATATTAAAATATCAAAAAAATCTATCTAATGCTTTTGGTTTTACTAGTTTTAAATTAGTACTTCATGTAGGTAGTAGTGCAGGTGGTAAAAAGGCAAGTATAACCAGATTTATTAATAATTTTAATAAATTAGAAGATAGTATTAAAAATATGATAATTTTAGAAAACGATGATAAAGTATTTAATGTTATAGATGTTTTAGAACTATCAGAAAGGCTAAAAATACCAATGGTACTTGATTATCACCATTATATATGTAATAACAATAATGAAGATATAGAAAAGTATTTACCTAGAATATTCAATACTTGGAAAGGTGAAGTATATCCTCCAAAAGTTCATTTTTCTACATCAAAATCTAAAAAGAAAAATGAATTTAGATCTCATAATGATTTCATAAATGTAGATGATTTTATAACATTTTTAGAAATAGTAAAAAAATATACTGATAAGTTAGATATAATGATTGAAGCAAAAGCAAAGGATTTAGCGCTTTTTAAATTAGTAAGGGAACTTAGATATAAAACAGACTATAAATTTATTGATGATACAAGCTTTATCGTGTAAAGCAAGAATAAAAACTTCTTTAGGTTGCCTTTATCATAAAAGATAGTGTATAATAAATGTAGAATAAAATAAAGGAGTAGTGAAAATGAGAGATAGGAAGAAAAGAAACATTATAATCGGTTCATTATGCTGCTTACTTGTATTTATGGGAATTGGTTATGCGGTGTTATCGCAGACCCTAAATATAAGTGGTACAGCAAATATGAAAGGTACTTGGGATATAAAAATAACTGATATAAGTGAAGCAAGTAGAACTGGAAAAGCAGATCCAGGTACACCAACTATTTCATCAAGTGGAGTATCTGCATCATTTGAAGCAAACTTATGGATGCCAGGAGATTCAATAACTTATAATATTACAGTAAAAAATAATGGTAATATAGATGCAGCTTTAAAAGAGCTAGTACCATCAGTAGAAAATGGCGTACAACAAGTAAAATTTAGTAATAATGCAGTACAAGGAAAAGTATTAAGACAAAGTGAAAGTTATACTTTTCAAGTAAGTGTAGTATTTGATGAAGATGCAACTGAGATACCAAAAGATTCAAAAACAAATCCACCAAAATATACAATATCATTAACATTTGTACAATATACAGGGAATAGTTTATATACACCAACAAATGAAATAACAGATAATTCATGCTTTGTGATTAATACAGCAGGACAAATAACAGGATATGATTATAATTGTGGAACAGTAGTAACAGTACCTGCAGAAATTGATGGAATTCAAGTTAAAAGTATAACATCTATTGCTTTTGTTGAAACCAGTTCTTATAATGTATGGATGTATGGCAAAGAAGAAAGTGCAGATGTAACAAAAACTTATTACATTTTTAAAGATCAAAATGCAAGAGCATTATTCTTAGAATCACTAGGAATGACTCAAGAAGAGTTAGATGCTGAAGAAAACACATATAATTATTTAAAAGGTGATACTGCATTACAGAATATTGATTTGGGAATTTTTGAAATGGGCATGAATATTTTTAGAAATTCAACTGGTAAAATAATTACAGACCCTTATGGTAATGTTGCACTTACAGAATTAGACCTAAGTCATGCTGATTATCTGGAAAATGTTGAATGTTTAGATTGGGTTCCAAACTTAAAAACATTGAATTTAAATTCAACATCTGAAACATTAAAAATTAATAACACAATAAATTATGCATATTATGCAAATAACCCTTATCTCAATTATCAAGATGATAACATAAATGAAACTCTTGAACAATATATAAAAACATTAGATTTGTTAGTTGTAAATGCGGATAATTTTGCTACACTACGTTCTTCAGGGTTAGAAATGTTTGTGGGGAACCAAAAAATTAAAACACTTATTGTATTGGATGGAAAAAATAAACATACAATTGAAAGTTCTAATCTTTTTCAATCGTCTACTTCAGAAATCAAAAATGTTATTATTGATGATGGTATAGTTGAAATAAAAAATGGCGTTTTTTCAAGGCACAGTATTGAACACGTGACACTTCCAGCAACGTTAAAAACAATTGGTAGTTACACTTTTGAAGAGAATAAATTAACAAGTTTGACAATACCTGCATACGTTGAAACAATTGGTAGTAACGCATTTGAATATAATCAATTAACAACTATAAATTTTGAATCTAATTCAAAATTAAAAACAATTGGTTTTTATGCTTTTGGTAATAATCAACTAACAAACACAGGTCTTTCAAAACTTCCTAGTTCATTGATTAGTCTTGATACAACTGCATTTAATAGTAACACTAATCTAACTCAAATAACACTAACTTCTCCAAAAGACTTAGAAGGTTGGCCAAATGGTGGAACAGTGGATGGTAAAACAGTTACTTATGAAAGATAGATTTCTATCTTTTTCTTTTTCCACAAAAATTGTGGAATAAAAATTACAATAAAGAAACATTATAAACATAGAATTAAAAGAAAGGAGATTCTATGTTTTCTAAGTTTAATGAAGAATCAAGGAAGGTATTAACAATAGCAAAAAAGGAAATGCTTCTTTTAAAATATGCCTATATAGGAAGTGAACATATTGTACTAGCAATACTAAAAAATAAAAATTATAACGTATGCAAAATCTTAAATAAAAATGGGATAGATTATGATGGCTTTAAAAAAGAACTATTAAATACAATTGGGATGGGTAAGGAAGAAAACAATTGGTTTATTTATACACCTCTTGTAAAAAGAATAATAGAAGAAGCAATAATAACATCAAGAGAATCTAAAGAGGAAGAAGTAACACTAGAGGATATAATGGCATCTCTCTTTGAAGAGGGTGAAGGAGTAGCAATTAGAGTATTTTTATGTATGAATATAGATATAGATAAGTTATCTAAAGAATTTGTAATGAAAAAATGTCAAAAAAAGTCTAAATCAAAAAAGAAACTTTTAATTGAAGACTATGGATATAATATGAATGAAAAAGCACTTAATAATGAATTAGATCCAGTTATAGGACGTGAAGAAGAATTAAGTAGAATAATAGAAATATTATGCAGAAGAACAAAAAATAACCCATTATTAATTGGAGAAGCTGGCGTAGGCAAAACCGCAATCGTAGAAGAATTAAGTAAAAGAATCACAGATGAAATGGTTCCAACTGCCCTTATTAATAAAAGAATCATATCTATATCAATGGCAAGCTTAATTGCGGGTACAAAATATAGAGGTGAATTTGAAGAAAGAATTAATAAAATGCTTTCTGAAATAGAGGAATCTAAAGATATAATTTTATTTATAGATGAGATACATACACTTGTAGGTGCAGGTGGTGCAGAAGGAGCAATAGATGCATCAAACATTTTAAAACCTTTTTTAGCAAGGGGTAAAATTAGATTAATAGGCGCAACTACAACTGAAGAATACAAAAAATATTTAGAAGATGATAGAGCACTTGCAAGAAGATTCCAAACAGTAGTAATAGAAGAACCAAAAACAGAAGCAACATTTGAAATATTAAAAAAAATCGCACCTATTTATGAGAATTATCATGGAGTAACTATAAAAGATGATGTACTAAAAACAATAGTAGAATTAAGCAATAAGTATATTTATAATAGAAAACAGCCAGATAAAGCAATTGACATTTTAGATGAAGCCTGCGCTAAAGTATCACTAAAAAAAGATAAAAGAGCTCAAGAATTAGAAAAATTAAGAGTTAAATTAAAAGCTTTAACAAAATCAAAAAATAAAGCTGTAATAGAACAAAATTTTTCACTAGCAGCACAAATAAAAGAAGAAGAAAAAACATATGAAACAAAAATAAATACATTAGAATATAAAATGATGTCATCAAACCCCAAAAGAGAAGTAACAGACAAAATAGTCGCAGAAGTAATAAAATTAAAGAGTCATATTCCTGTATATGAAATAATAGGAGAAGATCTATTAGAACTTAAAAGAATGGAAGAGGATTTAAATAAAAAAGTAATAGGACAAAGTAAAGTGATAGAAGAAATATCAAAAGATATTAAAAGAGTAAAACTAGGATATAAAAAAGAAAGAAAACCTCGTTCATATTTATTTGTAGGATCAACAGGAGTAGGTAAAACACTTCTTGCAAAAGAGATAAGCAATATAGTTGTAAAGGATACAGATATGATAAGACTAGATATGAGTGAATTTAAGGAAGAACACTCAATAAGCAAAATTATTGGATCACCACCTGGGTATGTTGGATTTGAAAATAAAAATACAATATTAGATAAAATAAAAGAAAATTCCAATGCGGTAATTTTATTAGATGAAATAGAAAAAGCGCATCCATCAGTCGTAAATTTGTTTCTCCAAGCATTAGATGAAGGAATAATGAAAACGTCAACAAATGAAGTAATACGACTATATAATAATATAATTATAATGACATCAAATATAGGATATAAAAAAAATCAAGTTGGATTTAATGAAAAAAGTCAAAATATAATAACTAATGAAATAAAAGAAACATTAGGAATAGAATTTGTAAATAGAATCGATAAAGTATTAATATTTGATAGATTAAATGAGGCATCAATAAAAAAAATAATTTTAAAAGAAATAGACAAACTAAGAGATAATTTTAATTTAGATAAAAAGAGATTAATTATAAAACCACAAGTAATAGAAAATATAATACAAGAAACAAAGTATAAAGAATTTGGTGCCAGAAGAGTAGAAAAAATAATAAAAGATAAATTGTATGATGCTATAATAGATGAAATGTTAAATAAAAGTGTAAAGATAACTATAGAAACTATATAAAATCTAGTTTCTATAGTTTTTCTATGGTATAATGTGATTGATTATAAGGAGGCATATATGGATTACAATGATATAAAAAAAGAATTTACTATACTTTTAGAAAAACTAGATAAAACAAGGAGGCAACTTTGACTTAGAAAGTAAAAAATCTAGAATAAAAGAACTTGAAAATAAAATGGCCCAAGCTGACTTTTGGAATGATAAATCATCCTCAGATGAGGTTATTTCTGAATTAAGTGACTTAAAAAAATTAGTAGATACAACATCTAAATTAGAAAAGGAAATAAAAGATTCAATTGATTTAATAGAATTATATCAAGATGAAATAGATGAAGAAATTTATAAAGAACTTATTAACACAAAAAAAAGTGTTGAGAAAGAATTTAGAGAATTTGAAACACTATTACTATTAAATGGTGAATATGATAAGTTTAATGCAACTGTTGAAATACATGCAGGAGCAGGTGGAACTGAGGCATGTGACTGGGCATTAATGCTTTATAGAATGTATATTCGTTGGTGTGAAAAAAAGAAATTTAAAACAGAACTAATTGATTATCAAGTTGGAAGCGATGAAGTAGGAATAAAATCAGCAACAATTTTAGTAAAAGGAACATATGCATATGGATATTTAAAAAATGAAAAAGGTATTCATAGATTAGTAAGACTATCTCCATTTGATTCAAACAATAGACGTCATACCTCATTTGCCTCGGTTGATGTAATCCCAGAAATAGAAGTAAATAATGAAATAGAAATAGATGAGAAAGATTTAAAAATAGATGTATATCGTTCTTCAGGAGCAGGTGGACAACATGTAAATACCACCGATTCAGCAGTAAGAATAACTCATTTACCTACAAAGACAGTTGTTACTTGTCAAAATGGAAGAAGTCAAATTCAAAACAAAGAACAAGCAATGCAAATGTTAAAAAGTAAATTACTTATACTAAAAAAAGAATCTGAAGAAAAATTACTTGATAATATAAGAGGTGAACAAAAAAATATTGAATTTGGTTCTCAAATAAGAAGTTATGTTATGCATCCATACTCACTAGTAAAAGATCATAGAACTAATGAAGAAACCTCAAATGTTTTAAAAGTATTAGATGGGGACATAGATATATTTATAAATAGTAATCTAAGGAGGAATAGTAATGTTTAAAAGAAAGAATAAAAAAGAATCCGATACTATAATAGATGAAATATATAAAAAATTTAATCCATTAAGATACCTATATTTATTAGTAGGATTATTCTTAATCTCAGTTTCATTTAATATGTTTTTATTACCCAATAACATAGTATTTGGAGGAGTAAGTGGGTTGTCCATAATATTTAAAAAATTATTTGGAATAGATACATCACTATTTATTCTAATTTCATCTTTATTACTACTTATTGTAAGTTTTATTGTACTTGATAAAGAAAAAACAAAAGGTTCAGTATTAGGAACAATATTATTTCCAATATTTGTAAAATTAACGTCTGGATTTTCATCCTATTTAACGATAAATCCATCAGAAATATTTTTATATGCACTATTTGGGGGAGTATTATATGGAATAGGCGCAGGGTTAGTATTTAAAGCAGGTTTTACAACCGGTGGTACAGATATAATTAATCAAATTATTACAAAATATTTAAAAGTAAGTATGGGTACTTCCCTAATATTATCAGATGGTTTAATAGTTTTAGTAGGAGTATTTATATTTGGTGTTAGAAAACTAATGTATGCAGTTATAACCTTATATATAATTAGTATCTTAACTGATAAAGTATTATTAGGTATATCTGACTCTAAAGCTTTCTATATAATTGCAGAAAAAGATGAGGAAATAAAAGAATATGTTTTAAAAGAATTAGGACATGGTGTAACAATTTTTGCCGCAAAAGGTGGATTCTCAAAAGAAAAACAAAATGTATTATTCTGCGTAATACCTACAAAAGATTATTTTAAACTAAAAGAAGGAATTCACTCAATTGACAAAGAAGCATTTTTTGTCGCAACAGATGCATATGAAGTATTGGGAGGAGAATAATGAAAAAAGAGTCGTTAGATTATTTATTCTACAAATATTCTGTTTTAACTCTTTTGATGTTTATAGGAGCACTTAATTACCACTACTTCATTAATCCAGCCAAAATAGTTGCAGGTGGCACCAATGGTCTTACAGTTTTATTAACAAACGTACTAAATCTTGATTCAGGATTAGTTGTATTAATAGTCTCAATAACTACATTATTACTTGCAGTATTATCAAAAGAATATCAATTAGCAATTAGTGCATTATATGCATCAATTATATATCCATTTTTTGTAGAAATAACATCAAATTTCCCTGATATTATGGCACTTGATAAAAATGTAGACATGATGATAATAATCATAGCATCTGCAATTATAACTGGAGTTATAGGAGGTCTAACTTGTAAACTTGGTGTAAGTCAGGGTGGCATAACATTAATAAGTCAAATTTTATACAGAAAGTTTAAATTATCAATATCAAAGACAAATAATATAATAAATGCAACAATAGTACTAACAGGAGGATATATATTTGGTGCTAGCAATGTTATGTACGCTTTAGTATTTTTATATGTTAATAAGTTAGTAATGGATAGAATAATACTTGGACAATCTCAGAAAAAAATGTTCTATATAATTACATCGGAACAAGAAAAAGTAGAAAATTACATAAAAGATGAATTAGAAGCAGGCTGTACCATATTTAAAACAAAAGGAGGATTCCTAGAAAAGAAAAGATATGTAATTATGAGTACAGTATCAAATAGAGATTATTTTAAATTAAAAGAAGGTGTACATGAAATAGATAAAAAAGCTTTTATGGTTATAACAGATTCATATCAAGTAAAAGGTGGAAAATAGTAGAATTTTGTGATATACTTACATAGTACGAGGTGGTGTAAATTTGGAATTAATAAATATTAGTGACGTAAGTAAAAGATATAAAAATGGCGTAACAGCTATTTATGATTTAGATTTAAAAATTAAAAAAGGCGAATTTGTATTTGTAATAGGAGGTTCAGGTTCAGGAAAATCAACACTTATAAAAATGCTTTATCGTGAAGAAAAGCCTACAAAAGGTCAAATAATAATAGGCGGAATAAATGTAGCAAAGCTTAGAAATAGTAAAGTATATAAGTTAAGAAGACGACTAGGAATAGTATTTCAAGATTATAGATTATTACCTAAGTTAACTGTATATGAAAACGTTGCATTTACCCTTGAAGTAATAGGTACAAAGAAATCAGAAATAAAGAAAAGAACTCTAAAAGCAATTGAACTTGTTGGTCTAAAAGCAAAAACTAGAAATTATCCAAACCAATTATCAGGTGGAGAACAACAAAGAGTAGCAATCGCAAGAGCAATTGTTAATAATCCAAAGTTATTAATTTGTGATGAACCTACAGGTAATCTAGATCCAGATATGAGTATGGAAATAGTTAAATTACTAGATAGCATAAATAAAGCAACAGGTACAACAGTAATAATGGCTACACATGATAGAGAAATAGTAAACAAAATGAAAAAAAGAGTTCTTGTATTAAAAGAAGGTAGACTAGTAAAAGACTACGAGAAAGGAAAATATGATGATGAAGCTATTTAGAATGTTTGGAAGAAGTATTAGAGATGCATTTAAAAGTGTAATCAGAAATTTTTCTCTATCAATTGCATCAATATCATGCATTAGTATAACCCTAATAATAGTTGCCGCATCAATAATCGCTTCCTCAAATGTAAACAATTTCACAACGCTAATTGAAAAAGATGTAACAATAGTTGCATTTATGAATAGAGATACAAATAAAGAAGGATTAAAAACATTTGAAACAGAGTTATCTAAAATTAAGAATGTTGCTTCTGTAAAATATAAATCAAAAGAAGAATCAAAAAAAGAAATGATGAAGGAATCTGATTTATTTGCAAGTACTATGGGAGAATGGTCAGAAAAAGATAATCCATTAAGAGATAGTTATTTAATTAAAGTAAAAGATATAGAAAAAATTAAAGCAACTGCTGCAAGTATAAAAAACTTAGAAAATGTAGAAGTTGTAGATTATGGAGAAGGAATGGTAGAAAAATTAGTTAGTGCCTTCTCATTAATAGAAAAAATATCAGTGTTACTTGTATTAGTACTAATAATAGTAACAGTATTCTTAATAGTAAACACAATTAAATTAACAATATTCTCAAGGCAAAGAGAAATATCAATTATGAGAGTTGTTGGAGCATCAAACTTTTCAATTAAAACTCCTTTTGTCATAGAAGGAATGGTAATTGGAGCCCTTGGTTCAATAGTTCCAATAATAGTTATTATATATGGTTATTTAGCACTATATAATCATTTTGAAGGACAGTTGTTCTCACCACTAATTAAGTTGATTAAACCTACACCATTTATTTATCAAACTTCAATCGCAGTATTATTAATTGGTATAGTTGTTGGTATGATTGGTAGCTCAAAAGCAGTAAGGAAATACTTAAAGGTATAATGAAAAAGCTAAGTAAAAAAATCTCAAAATTATTAATATTAATTACATTAATAATATCATTAATACCAATCAATACTAGAGCTATAACACTAGGTGAATACGAAGCCAAAGTTACCAAATACCAAAATGAAATCGCAGCTACTAAAAATGCAATCAAAAAAACAGAACAACAAATTTCAAATACAAAGAATGAGATAAGTAGAATTAATAAAGAGGTTGAGAATCTTGACACAGAAATAGATACACTACTTAAAGAAGTTGAACAAGGTAAAAAAGATATAAAAGAAAAAAGTCTTCAAATAAAAGAATTTTATTCATATTACCAAGTATCAAATGGAGAAAATCTTTACTTAGAATATGCATTTGGTGCTGATAACATGACAGACTTCATATATAGAATGTCAATAGTAGAACAAATGACAGAATATAATAAAGAGGTTATTAAAAACTTAAATGACATGATAAGTAAAAATGAAAAACGTGAAGTTGAAATAAAAAAGAAACAAAAAGATTTAGCTAAAAAGAAAGAATCATTGAATGATAAAGTTAAATCATTAGGTGAAGATGTTGCATCCCTTGAAGAAGGTGGAGTAGATTCAGAAAAGCAACTAAAAATATATCAAGAAATAGTTGCAAGCTACAAGAAGTTAGGTTGTAAAAGCAAAGATGTAATCGGTGTTGATTGTGCGGTTAATGGCCCTGCAGGAAAATTCAGAAGACCAACAGCTAAAGGAACACTAAGCAGTGGATTTGGATGGCGTTGGGGTAGTTTCCATAGAGGAGTGGATATTACAAGCTCAAATAGAAGAAGAGAAAAAATATACCCAGTCGCAAATGGTACTATTACATCAAAATATCATGACAATTATGGCGCATTAGTAATCATAATGGAACATTATGATAGTGATAGTAGAACTTGGTATTCATCGCTTTATGCACACTTAAGTTCATATGCACCTAATATATCAACAGGACAATATATAACATCAGACCGATATATTGGATATATGGGAAATACTGGATATGTAATACCAAGACCAACCGCATCAAATCCGGATGCTGGTACACATCTACATTTAGAGGTTGCACCTTGTAGAATCTATAAAGATAACAAATGTGGTTCATGGAATACATATGTATCATTTATGAAAAGATCTGCAAGCAAAGGATATAAAGGTCCAAAACAACTAATTAATTTACCAAGTTCATGGAATTCAAGATAGAAGGGTTAGTCCCTTCTTTTTTGTGATTAACATAAAAAAAGTGAAAATTTTTCACTTCTGTTCAGTTATAGGAATTTTTGTATCATATTTAGGAATAATTAAATTGGCAGGGGAAATAATAGTGTTTAATTTAGAAATATCAACATCAGTAGATATAGGAGGAAAAGAGTTATCAAAGTGACTTAGTATAACATTTTTTGGATGTATTTTATTAATAATTGGTACAACTTTTTTATTAAGATCTGTTCTACCTTGAAAAGGTAAAATGAAATAATCAACATCAGTTGGATAAGTTGTATTACTATCAAGTGCCATACTTCCCATTAAAAGTATTTTAGTCTTACCAATAGTAATATAATAAGCAACTGTCTCACCAGCTTCATGATGAGTAAGATGTCCCACTATAAGACGTGGTAAATATTTAGAATATTTAATAACATTTTTATTAAATAGAGTTTCAAATATTAAAGGAATATTGAATCTTATATGTTTGCCTTTTAAAACTTCAACATTAATATCGCCAAATCTAAATTTATCTCCAGGTTTAATTTCTGTAAGAGATGAAGAATCAAATCCTTCTTTTAGTAGTCTTTTATAAGGAGAATCAGTAGCGTGTATAATCACTTTTTTATTGTTGTAGATAATAGGTAAATCAAGAGTATGATCAATATGTCCATGAGTTATAAAAACATTATCACAAATAAAATTGTTTAAAAAAGAAGAATCATTTATTTTATCTACTCTGATAAAAGGATCAAACAATATAGAAGTATCCTTATATTCTATTTTAACTGATGCAGTACCATACCAAGTCACATAAATCATTATAATCACCATCACAATTATAACTCTTTTTTAAAATAAATTAAATAGGAATTGACATACAAACAAATGTATTATACAATACTTGTGAAATGGCTGAATGTAAAAGCATTAATATCACTTTTTAAAGCTAAAACCAAATCTGACAGAGGTGAAATTGTAAGGCATAATAATAAATATAACTAAACGGAAAAATTAAACTTGTGGCTTTTATCCGCCAGAATCAGTTTTAGTGAAAAATCAATATATGAGGAGTAGGTAAATGAGTAATATAACAGTTGGTAATGAAAAAAATATTTTATTTTATAGTGATGAAGAAGGTAATACAAAAGTAGAAGTACTATTAGAAAATGAAGATGTTTGGTTAAACGTAAATGCAATAGCTACTCTTTTTGATGTACAAAGGCCTGCTATTGTAAAGCATATAAATAATATATACAATGATGAAGAATTAAGTAGGGAATCAACTTGTTCCATTTTGGAACAAGTTCAAGTAGAAGGAACTCGAAGTGTTAAAAGACAAAAGGAATATTATAATCTAGATATGATTATTTCTATCGGTTTTAGAGTTAATTCTAAAAAAGCAATTAAATTTAGAACATGGGCAAACAAAATAATTAAAGATTATATGATACAAGGTTTTGCACTTGATGATGATAGATTTATGAAAGCAAGAAAATCTGATCAAGAATATTTTAATAGATTACTTGAAAGAATAAAATTAATTCGCACTAGTGAAAGAATGTTTTATCAAAAAATTACAGATATCTTTGCTGAGTGTTCTATTGATTATGACAAAAATAGTGACATAGCAAAAGATTTTTATGCAACTATTCAAAATAAATTTCATTATGCAATTACTGGAAATACTGCTGCAGAAATTATTTATAACAGGGTTGATAGTCAAAAAGTGAATATGGGGTTAACAAATTGGAATAAATCCCCTGATGGAAAAATCTTAAAATCAGATATTTGTATTGCTAAAAATTATTTAGAAGAAAAAGAAATAAAAAACTTAAATAACTTAGTGAACTTATTTTTAGATGTTGCAGAGAATAACGCAGAAAGAAATTTATCAATGAGTATGAAAGATTGGAAGAATGAAGTAGAGACATCTTTAAAACTATTTCATTATGAAATATTAGAAGGTAAAGGTAAAATTTCTACTGAAAAAGCAAAGCAAAAAGCAGAAAGTGAATATGAAAAATACAAAATTAAACAAGATAAAAAATTTGTTTCTGATTTTGATAAATTATTAATTGAAACACAAAAAATAGATAATCATTAGAAACAATTAAAAGGGAGGCTGCATATGTTTGATTTAGTTTCAAAATACAAACCAAGTGGTGATCAACCATCAGCAATCGAGAAGTTGGTAAAAGGAATAAATGAGGGTAAAAAAGAGCAGGTACTTTTAGGTGCAACAGGGACTGGAAAAACATTTACAATTGCTAATGTAATAAAAGAAGTAAACAAGCCCACTCTAGTTTTAGCACATAATAAAACACTTGCGGGGCAACTTTATAGTGAACTTAAAGAATTATTCCCAAATAATCATGTATGTTATTTTATTTCATATTATGATTATTACCAACCAGAGGCTTATGTTCCATCAACAGATACATATATTGAAAAAGATTCATCAATAAATGATGAAATTGATGAAATGAGGCACTATGCGACAAGTTGTCTTATATCATATAAAGATGTTATTGTGGTTTCAAGTGTTTCCTGCATATATGGTATAGGTGAAGTAGAAGAATATAAAAATAAGATGTTAACACTAGCTGTTGGTGAAGAAATAGATAGAAATAGCGTATTATTAAAATTAGTTGATATGTTATACGAAAGAAATGATTATGATTTCAAAAGAGGAACATTTAGAGTTAGAGGGGACGTTTTAGAAATAATCCCAGCAAGTGAGAGAACATCAGGAATAAGAATAGAATTCTTTGGTGATGAAGTAGATAGAATAAGCGAGATAGATACATTAACAGGTGCAATTATAAAAAATAAAAAGTCAGTTACTATATTTCCAGCAAGTCACTTTGTAACCAGCGAAGAAAAACTAAAAGAAGCTATAAAAAGAATCAAAGAAGAATTAAAAGAAAGAGTAGAAGTATTAAAAAGTGAAAATAAACTTTTAGAGTGTCAAAGAATAGAACAAAGAACAAATTATGACATAGAAATGCTAGAAGAAACAGGTTTCTGCAGTGGAGTAGAAAACTATTCAAGACATCTAGCACTAAGAGAAGCAGGCTCAACGCCAACAACACTAATGGACTTCTTTGGTGATGATTGTTTGCTTGTCGTGGATGAATCCCACGTTACATTGCCACAAGTTAGAGGAATGTATAATGGCGATAGAGCAAGAAAAATGAATCTAGTAGAATATGGATTTAGACTTCCAAGCGCATTAGATAATAGACCATTAAAATTTGAAGAGTTTACTAAAAAAATTAAACAAGCAATATATGTATCCGCAACACCAGGAGATTATGAATTAGAAAGAACTAATGGCGAATACGTTGAACAAATAATAAGACCTACTGGCTTACTTGATCCAATAATAGAAGTAAGACCAACAAACGCTCAAATAGACGACTTAATAGGAGAAATAAGAGATAGGATATCAAAAGATGAACGTACCCTTATTACAACACTAACAATTAAAATGTCAGAAGAACTAACTAACTATTTAAAAAGTCTAGATATAAAAGTTGCGTACTTACATAGTGAAGTAAAATCTTTAGAAAGAATGAATATAATAAGAGATTTAAGACTTGGGAAATATGATTGTATAGTAGGTATAAATTTATTAAGAGAGGGAATAGATATACCAGAAGTAAGTTTAATCGCAATATTAGATGCCGATAAAGAAGGATTTCTAAGAAGCAGTAGAAGTTTAATACAAACAGTAGGTAGATGTGCAAGAAATGCAAATGGAAAATGTATAATGTATGCAGATAAAATAACTGATTCTATGAAAATCGCGATAGATGAAACTGCAAGAAGAAGAAAAATACAAGAAGAATATAATAGGATTCATAACATAGTACCAACTACAATAGTTAAAAAGATTACAGATACAATATCTAATACAGATGATTCTCCAAAAGAGTCAAAAATTAAAAAAGAAGCTACTCCAAGTATAGAAGTATTGGAAAAAGAAATGAAAGAAGCTGCAAAGAATCTTGATTTTGAAAGAGCTATGGAATTAAGAGATATAATATTTGAATTAAAGAGTGGTTTTACTAATTAAAAGGTTTATGATATAATACGAAAACGAAGAGGAGTGATATTATGAAAAAAAATAAAGGATATGTAGCATTTAAAGGAGAAAATAAACCAGAAACAGGGAAAATATATGAAGGTAACTTTACTGTTTTTCCAACTCTAGAAGACTCATTAAAAGGTGCATCAATTGATGATGAAAAAACAATCGCACAAGTAGAAGCATTAAATATAACAGGAATATTAGACAGCAAATATTATGGATACTACAACATGATGAATACAGAGGGAATCAAAATATTAAAAGTATTATCGTATAAAGAAATAATAGATGAAATGTCTAGCAATTCTAAAAGTGAATTCGCAAAAATCAGGTTTTTACAAGGATATAGAGTAAACTCTGAAGATCTAGATAAATTTACTGACTCATTCGGTGTATGGCAAGCAGTTGAATATTTTCAAAAAGGCAATACGCAAATATATAAACAAAAAATTAATGAATCTATTAAAGGTTATGAAGATGAAAATCCAAGAATAAAAGTGATGAAGTATGGAAAACATAGTAATTAAAGGTGCAAGGGAAAACAATTTAAAAAATATTGATTTAACACTTCCTAAAAATAAAATGATAGTAATGACAGGTGTTAGCGGAAGTGGAAAATCTTCCCTTGCATTTGATACAATCTATGCAGAGGGTGAAAGAAGATATGTAGAAAGCCTAAGTTCATATGCTAGGCAGTTTTTAGGTGGAAGTGAAAAACCAGATGTAGACTCAATAGAGGGACTTTCTCCAGCAATTAGTATAGATCAGAAAACAACAAGTAAGAACCCACGTTCTACTGTAGGTACAGTAACAGAAATTTATGATTACTTAAGATTACTATATGCAAGAATAGGAGTTCCATATTGTCCTACACATAATATTCCAATATCATCACAAAGCATTGAAGAAATGACAAATAAAATTCTTGAATATCCAGAAGGAACCAAATTAATAATAATGGCACCTGTAGTTCATGGTGAAAAAGGTGAACATAAAGATTTATTAGAAAAATTGAGAAAAGATGGATATGTAAGAGTAAGAATAAATAAAGAATCACGTGATTTATCAGAAAATATAGAATTAGATAAAAACATTAAAGATGATATTGATGTAGTAATAGATAGACTTATTATAAAAGAAGGAATAAGGTCAAGGTTATTTGAGGCAATTGAATCAGCAACTAAATTAGCAAAAGGTAAAGTAGTAATAGATGTAATGGGTGATAAAGAATTGTTGTTTTCTGAATCATTTGCTTGTCCTTATTGTAACTTTTCACTACCAGAGCTAGAACCTAGAATGTTTAGTTTTAATGCCCCATTTGGAGCTTGTCCAGAATGTAAAGGACTTGGAGTAAATTTAACAATTGATAAAGATTTAGTAATACCAAATAAAGACTTATCAATAAACGAAGGGGCCATAGTAACATTAAGTGATGATCAGGGTGGAATTTATTACAAAAGATTAAAATGTGTATGTGATCATTATAAAATAGATATGGATAAGCCATTTAAAAAACTAACTAAAAAAGAAGAAAACATTGTTTTATATGGTACAACGGAAATAATACAATTTAACTACACAACAAAAAGTGGTAATGTTTATAATCAAAAAGATTTTTATGAAGGAATAATAAATAATCTACAAAGAAGATATATGGAAACTTCTAGTACATGGATTAGAGAATGGCTAGAAAGATACATGATTGAAACAACCTGTACAAAATGTAATGGTTCTAGATTAAGAGATGAAGTATTATCAGTATTAATAAATGGTAAAAACATTTATGAAGTGACATGTTTAAGCATAAAAGATTTATATGACTTTATGAACAATTTAAAGCTTACTAAAGAACAACAGGAAATAGGTAAACTTTTAATAGAAGAAATTAAAAACAGATTAAAATTCTTATTAAATGTAGGACTTGAGTATTTAACATTAAGTAGAACAGCATCTACATTATCAGGTGGAGAATCACAAAGAATCAGACTTGCAACTCAAATAGGCTCAAGACTAACAGGAGTTTTATATGTATTAGATGAACCAAGTATAGGATTACATCAAAGGGATAATGAAAGATTAATTAAATCATTACTAGAGATGAGAGATTTAGGAAACACATTGATAGTAGTAGAACATGATACAGATACTATGCTAGCTTCTGATTATTTAGTGGATATAGGACCAGGCGCAGGAGATAATGGAGGAAAAGTAATGGCCGCAGGCACTCCAGAGGAAGTTATGAAAAACGAAAATAGTATCACTGGTCAATATTTAAGTGGAAAAAAATGTATTGAAATTCCTAAAACAAGAAGAAAAGGAACAGGAAAAATAATTGAAATAATTGGTGCAAGTGAAAACAATCTAAAAAACATAGATGTTAAAATTCCACTAGGAACATTTACATGTGTAACTGGAGTAAGTGGAAGTGGTAAATCAAGCCTAATAATGCAGATACTTTCAAAAGCAGTTAGTCAAAATCTATATAAATCAAAAGATAAACCAGGAAAATATAAAAAAATCAAAGGTTTAGAAAATATAGACAAATTAGTTGAAATAACACAAAATCCAATAGGAAGGACTCCTAGAAGTAACCCAGCAACATATACAGGGGTATTTGATGAAATAAGAGAATTATTCACAAATACAAAGGAAGCAAAAATGTTAGGATTCGGAAAAGATAGATTCTCATTTAATGTAAAAGGCGGAAGATGTGAAGCTTGCAGAGGAGATGGAGTAAAGAAAATAGAAATGCATTTCCTACCAGATGTGTATATTCCATGTGAAGTTTGTCATGGCACAAGATATAATAGTGAAACACTAAACATAAGATATAAGGATAAAAATATCGCAGATGTGCTAAACATGAGAGTACATAATGCTTTAACATTCTTTGAAAATATTCCAAAGATAAAAAATAAATTACAAGTATTAGAGGATGTAGGACTTGGTTATATCAAATTAGGACAAAGCGCTACTACATTATCAGGAGGAGAAGCCGCAAGAGTAAAATTAGCCAAAGAGCTTCAAAAGAGGCCTACAGGTAAGACTTTATTTATAATGGATGAACCAACAACTGGATTACACATGGAAGATATAAAAAGACTTCTTGCAATTATTCAAAAAATAGTAGATAATAATGATACAGTAATAGTAATAGAGCATAACCTAGATTTTATAAAAAGTGCAGATTACATTATCGATATTGGACCTGAAGGTGGAGATAGAGGAGGAGAAGTAATAGGAACTGGTACTCCAGAAGAAATAACTCTAAACAAAAAATCTTACACAGGTGAATTTTTAAAGAAAGTACTATAAAGGAGGCTTTTTTCATGAAGGTAGTTATAGTAGGAGAAAATAATAAAGCAAGACTAAATAAAGCATTAGAGGCAGCATTATATATAGTTGGTTATACATTTTCATTCTTTATAACATCAAAAATGTTTAAAAGTTTTAAATTAAGCAGTGATTATACAATTTTTTATGCACTACTTGCAGTAATATTAATCTATGTATTAAATAAAACAATAAAACCAGCATTAGTATTTTTTACAATGCCAATAACTGGTGTAACACTAGGATTATTTTATTTCGTTGTAAATACAATAATATTAAAATTAGTAGATCTAATAATGGGATCTAAATTAGACTTTACAAACATATGGGTATTATTCTTTATTTCAATAGTAATATCCGCAATCAATCTTTTGATAGAATTAATAATAATAAAACCTATATTAAAGAGGGTAAAATAAATGAACAGAACATTAATAAAACTAGGACCTATAAGTATATATTGGTATTCAGTAATGATTGCATTAGGCTTTTTAGCCGCGATGGTAGTATGCTTAACTGAAGTAAAACGAAAAAAATTAGATATAGAAAAATATTCTAATATGGTTTTTTATGCAGTATTATTTGGAATACTAGGAGCTAGAATTTATTATGTTCTTTTTAATTTGGATTATTATTTAAAAATGCCAAGTGAAATATTAAAGGTATGGCATGGTGGACTTGCGATACACGGAGGAATAATTGCTGGAATATTAGTGGCTTATTTTTATACAAAAAAATATAAAATGAATTTTTTAAAAACATTAGATATATCGGTAGTAGGTATAATAATTGCACAAGCTATAGGTAGATGGGGTAACTTTTTTAATCAAGAAGCGTTTGGAAAGCTAACTACAAAAGCAGCACTAATCAAACAAAGAATTCCTAACTTTATAATTGATGGAATGTATATTGATGGAGCATACTATCAACCAACATTCTTATATGAATCAGTATGGAATTTAATTGGATTTATAATTATGTTATTCTTAAGAAGAACAAAAAAGCTTAAAGTAGGATATTTAACTGGATTTTATCTAATATGGTATTCCATAGGTAGATGTTTTATTGAATACTTTAGAAGTGATAGTCTTATGTTAGGAAATATAAAAGTAGCACAACTTATTTCACTAAGTTTAATAGTAATAGGAATAATAGTAATAATAAAAAGTACAAAAAAGAATGAATTGTATAATTAAAGGAGGGAATATGGAAAAGCTTAATTTTGATGTTGCAATTATAGGTGCTGGCGTAGCTGGAATGACTGCCGGAATTTATTTAAAAAGAGCTGGTATAAATTGTATCATAATAGAAAAAGAAATGTATGGTGGACAAATTAATAAAGCACCAATGGTAGAAAATTATCCAGGATATGTAAAAATATCTGGTCTTGAACTTACAACCAATATCTTTGAACAAGTAAAAAAATTAGGTATAGAATACATAACAGATGAGGTAGTAAGCATATCAAGTACAGAAGATGAAAAAATAGTAAATCTAAAAAACAAAGAACTAAAAGTAAAAGCAATTATAATCGCAACAGGTAAAAAGCCTAGAAAATTAAATGTAACTAATGAAGAAAAATTATTAGGAAGAGGCATAAGCTATTGTGCTACCTGTGATGGTAATTTCTTTAAAGACAAAGATGTAGCGGTTATAGGAGGGGGATCAACTTCATTAGAAGAAGCAATTTACTTATCAAAACTATGTAATAAGGTAACAATATTAAATAGAAGTGATAATTTAAGGGCAGAGCCCCATTATCAAAAAGAAATAAAAAATATTAAAAATATTGAGGTAAAATATAATTCAATAGTTGAAAAATTTAATGAAAAAGATGAAAAACTATCAAGTATAGATATAAAAGAATCAGGAAAAGATTCTAATTTAAAAGTAGAAGGTTGCTTTATATGCATTGGATATACACCATCATCAGAAATATTTAAAGGTGTAATAGAACTAGATAAAGATGGATACATTAAAGCCGATGATAAAAATAGAACTAATGTAAAAGGAATATATGCTGCAGGCGATATAGTAAAAAAAGAAAGATTCCAATTGATAAGTGCAATGAACGATGGAGTAGTAGCTGCATCTACTTGTATAAAAGAGTTAAAATAATTGTTGACTAAGTAAAACAAATGTGTTATTTTATAACTGACACATGAAGGTGTTTTTATTTTGGTAAAATGAGAGGGATTAATATGGTTAAAGAAAAGAAAGAAAAACCTGTAAAAGATGAAAAGGTTGAAAAAGTAAAAAGAAAAGAAACTAAAAAGAAAAAAGAAACAAAGAAAACAAAAAAATCTAACAATGCATCTTTAAAATCAGAATTTAGTAAAATAAAATGGCCTACAAAAAAAGAAATGGTAAAATACTCAGTAGCTACAATACTATTTACAGTATTCTTAGCAGTATTTTTCTATGTAATAGAGCTAGTAATGGCTTTAATAAAATCAATGGTATAGGGGTGCAATTATGGATAAACAATGGTATGTAGTTAATACTTATTCAGGACATGAGAAAAAAGTAAAAGAAAAATTAGAAATGCGTGCTGAATCAATGGATATGAAAGATTATATCTTCAGAGTAGTAGTACCAGAACAAACTGAAGTAGAAGTTAAAGACGGTGTACAAAAAGAAAAAACAAAAAAACTATTCCCAGGATATATACTAGTAGAAATGGTTATGAGTGATGAAGCATGGTATGTGGTTAGAAATACACCAGGGGTAACAGGATTTATAGGATCAAGTGGAAAAGGTGCAAAACCAACTCCATTACAACCATATGAAGTAGATAATGTTCTAAAAAGTATGGGTATTAGTAGACTAGAAGTAGATAAAGAATTAGAAGTAGGTGCTAAAGTTAAGATTATTGCTGGACCATTCACAGGTATGTATGGAACTATTGAAGAAGTAGATAAAGATAATCAAAAACTAACACTAAACGTAGACCTATTTGGACAAGAAACTTCTGTTGAAACCGAAATTTCCCAAGTAGAAATGGCCAATAATTAATAAAAACATTAAAATAACTTGATTTTTAAAATAAAAAATGTTAATATTTAAACGCTATATTTAATTTATATAGAGTTATTAAGTGGGAGGCAAAAGCTATTTGAACCACTCGCGAAAACTATAAAATAGGAGGTGTTTTTCGTGGCAAAAGAAGTAGTTAAGAAAGTAAAATTACAAATTCAAGCAGGAAAAGCAACACCAGCTCCACCAGTTGGAACTGTATTAGGACCTGCAGGAATTAATCTTCAAGAGTTCTGTACAAAATACAATGATGCAACTCGTGATAAAATGGGAGATGTATTACCAGTTGAAATTTCAATCTATGATGATAGAAGTTTTGATTTCGTAATTAAAACTCCACCAACTGCATTCTTATTAAAGAAATTTGCTAAAATTGATAAAGGAGCTGTTAAAGGATCTACTGAAACAGTTGCAACATTAACAAAAGCACAAATAAAAGAAATTGCAGAAATCAAATTACCTGACTTAAACGCTTATACAGTTGAAGAAGCTATGAAAATAGTTGAAGGAACTGCGCTTAACATGGGAATTAAAGTAAGCGAATAATCAAATGTTGGTTTTATAACCTATTAAAGTGGGAGGAATTATCCGTATTAACCACATAAGGAGGAAAGTATGAAAAAAAGAGGAAAGAAATACGTAGAAGCCCTTTCTAAAATAGAAAAGGGAAAAGCTTATACTAAAGAAGAAGCTGTAAAATTAGTAAAAGAAACAGCAGTTAGTAAGTTTACTTCATCTGTTGAGTTAGCAGTTAGATTAAACTTAGACACTAAAAAAGCTGATCAACAATTAAGAGGAGCAATCGTTCTTCCAAATGGAACTGGTAAAACTAAAAAGGTATTAGTAGTTGCTAGAGGAGAACAAGCTAAAAAAGCAGTAGAAGCTGGAGCTGACTTCGTCGGTGATACAGACATGCTAGAAAAAATCGAAAAAGAAAATTGGTTCGGTTTTGATGTAATGATCGCAACTCCAGATATGATGCCTTTATTAGGAAAACTTGGTAGAGTTCTTGGACCAAAAGGATTAATGCCAAACCCTAAAACAGGTACAGTTACTACTGATGTAGAAAAAGCAGTTAAAGAAGTAAAAGCTGGACGTGTTGAATATAGAACAGATAGTTTTGGTAATATTCATGGTATAATCGGAAATACTGATTTTGAAGAAAAAGCTCTTTTAGAGAACTTAGAAGCATTTATGGCTGTATTAATAAAAGCTAAACCTTCAACAGTAAAAGGTGATTATATTAAGAATATTTCAATCGCAACTACTATGGGTCCTGGAATTAAAATAATTACAAATTCTTTTGACAAATAGTAAAAGATAATATATAATACAAATTGATTTGTTGGTGCCATAGACAGTAGGTATAAAAGTAAATCCTACCGAGGACTTAACTTTACGGTTTAATGAGGTCTTTATGTCTATGATGTAAAGACCTTTTATTATGGTACCTCTAAAATAAAATAGGAGGTGTGTACTTTGGCAAATGAGAAAATCTTAGCAAAGAAGCAAGAAGTAATTGATGAGATTAAATCAAAAGTTCAAGATAATGCTACTATAGTATTGTTTGATTATCGTGGAATCACTGATAACGAAGCAAAAGAATTAAGAAAAGCATTACGTGAAGCTGGAGCTGACTATAAAGTATATAAAAACACTTTAATGGCAAGAGCTCTATCTGATTTAAATATCGACATAGATGCAAGCCTAGTTGGACCAAGTGCATTAGCATATGGTACTGATCAAATTGCACCTATTAAGATACTAAGCGAATTTGCAAAGAAAAATGATGCAATCATATTAAAAGTTGGTGTAGTTGATGGAGAAATTTCTGATAAAGAAAAATTAGCACAACTAGCAACTATCCCATCAAGAGAAGGATTATTAACAATGCTTGCTGGTGGTATGATAGCTATCGCAAAAGATTTATCAATCTGTTTAGATTTATATGCTAAACAAAAAGAAGAAAATTAAAAATAAATATAAATAAGGAGGAAATATAAAATGGCAAAATTAACAAAAGAAAGCTTTATCGAAAGTTTAAAAGAAATGACACTTTTAGAAATTAAAGAATTAGTAGACGCAATGAAAGAGGAATTTGGTGTAGATCCAAGTAGTGTAGCAGTTGCTGCACCAGCTGCTGCTGCAGAAGAAGCTGCTGGACCAAGCGTTGTTACTGTAACATTAGTAAACGCTGGAGCTGCTAAAATCAACGTAATCAAAGTAATTAAAGAAATTACAGGATTAGGATTAAAAGAGTCAAAAGATATAGCTGATAATGGTGGAGCTGTTAAAGAAAACATTTCAGTTGATGAAGCTAACGAAATCAAAGCTAAGCTTGAAGAAGCTGGAGCTGAAGTTGAAGTTAAATAATTGTATTACAAGTATTTAATGTTAAATACCACAGAGAAATCTGTGGTATTTTTATTTGCCTTTATTAAAATACTTTTATATACTAAATATGGTGGTTTTATGAAAAAGGTAATTTATTTAAATAGTAATAATCTTAATTTGTTTTATAGGAAATTTAGGCTATACAAATTTCTAAGTCATTTTAATATAAACTTTATCATCAATTATTGTGGAAAAGAATATACACTTAATGATAAATATCCACAAGAGTTGGGGATAATTTTAAATATGACGGATATTTTAAACACAAGAAACAAAAAAGAAAAATATAATAAGATTTATGATAGGGCATGTGATTATCTCGATAATGAATTTAGAACTAAAAATATATGTGATTTTAAGAATAATATGTGTAGGTGTAATAGAGAAAAGCGTAAGGATAAACAAGTAAGTAGTTGTTGTGAAAGCTTAAAAAGTAGAAAAATATGTGAAAACTTTGATAATGAAAAAAAAGAATGTAAAATCAAAAGCCTCGGTTGTAAACTATTTGTGTGTCCATATCTAATAAAAAAAGGATATTATTATAGGACAGGAAATGTTCCATATTTAAAATATCTCCTAAGCCCTAGGCAAAAGTTAATCGCACTAACATCTCATTTTAAAGATAAAGATGAAAATGTAAATAAAATGATTAAGTTTTATAAATTGCCATAGTAAAACATTATTCATAACTTAATACTAGTATACGTAAAATATAATTGACTTTATAAATTTGCTTAGATATAATAATCAAGCTAAACAGAAAGGAAAATACTGATGATAACAAATGAAATGCTAGTAAAAAACACACTAAATATAAAACCTAATACATTAGAAGATTATACCATTAATATAATGGATATGTTAGGAGTAGATATAGACTATTCAAGTATGTTTAAAGAAAAAAATAAAATTCTTGATAAGTCAACAGGAAAGGTAGTATGTGAACGTAAAATAGTTTCTGCGGATACATTTATTAAACTAAAATCAAAATACTCTGATGGATACAGAATGTCCTATGAAATTTATATATTTGATGAAATAATATTAGGAGTTATATATTCAAATAAAGGAGGAGTTGTATTTAAAAGTTATAAAAACAGTAAAACACTTGCATCATTTTATGATAAAGAAAATTTTGATATTGCAAGAATATCTCCAAAAATTGATTGGATAGATTTTATAATTTCAGGAGAAGCAGAAGGAGTAGAAGCACTTAGAAAAGAAGAAGCACCTAATATAGAAGAGTTGGACCTAGCTAATATAATTGATTTAATAAGACCAAATACTAAGTCTAAAGTACTACAAATAAAAAATAGACTAAGCAGAAAATAGTTGACAAATTAATATAAAAGAATTAAAATACGTCCTATCAAAGGGGGAAATATAAAATGTTTGATAGAACAAAATTTGTAAATGATGTGCTTAGTACATATGAGGGTAACAATCCACAAGTAATGGTACCTGAGGTGTTAAATGCACTTGATGTTAAAATCAATTATGCTAAATCAAAAAAATTAAGAGCTATTGTTGATAATCATGGTAGGGTTGTATGTAAAAGTAAAAAAGGTGGAGTAGTTGTTAAAACAACTAAAGGTTCTACTAAAATAAGGCTTATTATAAATGAGGGATTATTAATTGGATTATTAAAATCTAAAAATGGAACAATAACACTAAAACCTGTAGATAATGAAATAATGGCTACCTATTATAGTAGAGAAACTTCAAAATTAGCCAAGAAATTAAAATTAATGGGAAAATATGGAGTAGAAAATAAATTTGGTGTTACTTCTGATGGAGAAGTAAAGATACAAACTCCAAGAGACTTGAATGAAATAATAGCTGCCCTAAATACAAAAAAGAGTACAGAAAAAGGCACAAAAGTTCTTGCAAAAAAATAAAAAAAATAGTAATATTAACATATGGAAAGGAGTTAACTATATATACTAAATATGGTTAACTCCTTATTTCGTGGGAGAAAAAAATGAGTCAATATTTTGATAACGTAGATCTAAAAAGTAATATAGAAAAATATAAAACAAGAATTTTCGACAAAGAGTTTTGCTTTAATACAGATAATGGAGTATTTTCAAAAAGTAAATTAGATTTTGGAACAAGGTGTTTATTAGAAAATCTTCCTTTAGAAGAAATAAAGGGAGAGATATTAGAAGTAGGGTGTGGATATGGAGTAATTCCAATAATATTAACAAGAATTGTGGATAAAATTGAAAGTTTTGATGCAGTAGATGTTAATAAAAGAGCACTTCACCTAGCAGAAATGAACAAAAAAGAGAATTTCGCTCCAAAAGTTAATTTCTTTTTAAGCAATTGCTATAAAAACATAAATAAAAAATATGATGTGATAATTTCAAATCCACCGATAAGGGCTGGAAAAAACATAGTATATGAAATAGTTATGAATGCTAGAAATTATTTAAAAGAAGATGGCAAACTATTCATAGTAATAAATAAGGATCAAGGAGCAAAGTCATTATATAAAGATTTAGAAAAGGTATATAAATGCGAGCTCATAAATAAAAAGAAAGGTTTTTGGATAATTAAATGCATTTTGCGTTGACAACTTGTCCAAAGTATGCTAATAATATAAATTGGCAACGTATTAGGTAAACAAATATGTTCTTTGATTAAATTTAGGTATAGGGGTGAAAATAAGTGGCTTACAAAATAATAAATAGTGGTGAACACCGCAAAAGAAGAAGCTTTTCAAAGATTAAAAACACATTTGAATTGAAAGACCTACTTGAAATTCAAAAGAAACCATATCAATGGTTTATAGACACCGGTATTAAAGAGGTGTTTGAAGATTTATTCCCCGTTGAGAATTTTTCTGGGACTTTATCTCTAGAATTTGGTGATTATCATTTTGATGAACCAAGATATTCTATAAAAGAATGTAAGGATCGTGAAACAACTTACTCTGCACCTTTAAAGGTTGAGGTAAGACTTTTTAATCATGAAACTGGAGAAGTAAAAGAACAAGAAATTTTCTTAGGCGACATGCCAATTATGACAGATAGTGGAACATTCATTATCAATGGTGCAGAACGTGTTATCGTTTCTCAATTGGTAAGATCTCCTAGTGTTTATTTCAATAAAGAAATAGACAAAAATGGTAGACCATGTATAACTTCTCAAATAATTCCAACACGTGGAACTTGGCTAGAGTTTGAAACTGATGCTAGGGATGTTTTATATGTAAGAATTGATAGAACTAGAAAAGTTCCTCTAACAACACTACTTCGTGCATTTGGACTTTCTAGTGATGAAGATATACTAAAATTATTTGGTAAAGATGAATATCTAGAAAACACTTTAGCAAAGGATTCAACAAGAAATACAGATGAAGCTTTAATTGAAATTTATGAAAAATTAAGACCAGGAGAACCAGCAACACTTGATTCTTCTAAAAACCAAATCATTACAAGATTTTTCGATGAATTTAGATACGATTTAGCGAAAGTAGGAAGATATAAATTCAATAGAAAACTTAATGTAATGGATAGACTTTTAAATCAAAAAATTGCTGAAGATTTAAAAGATGGTGATGAAGTTCTTGCTGAAAAAGGAACTGTAATTACTAAAGATGTATGGGAGAAAATTAGACCATTATTTGAAAAAGGTTATGGAGTAAAAACTGTAACCATTAATAAAGACTTAGATGAATTTGACAAAGTTCAAATAGTTAAAATTTATAACCCATCTAATCCAAAAGAAATATTAAATGTAATTGGTAATGACCAAACAATTGATGTAAAAAGACTTACTATTTCTGATGTTTATGCATCTGTATCATACTATTTAAATTTACTTCAAGGAGTAGGACAAATAGATGAAATAGACCACTTAGGAAACCGTAGAATTAGACAAGTTGGAGAACTTCTACAAAATCAATTTAGAATTGGTGTTTCTCGTATGGAAAGAGTTATTCGTGAAAGAATGACTACTCAAGAAATGGAAGAAGTAACTCCTAAAACACTAATTAACATTAGACCTATTACAGCAGCAATGAAAGAATTCTTTGGTTCATCACAATTATCACAATTTATGGATCAAACTAACCCAATTGCTGAGTTAACAAATAAAAGACGTCTATCAGCTTTAGGACCTGGTGGATTAACTAGAGATAGAGCTGGCGTTGAAGTACGTGACGTTAATGCATCACATTATGGACGTATATGTCCAATTGAGTCTCCAGAAGGACAAAATATAGGACTTATTACTTCATTAGCAAGTTATGCAAAAATAGATGAATATGGATTTATAATGACTCCATATAGAAAAGTAAAAGATAAATACTTAACTGATGAAGTTAAATATTTAACTGCAGATGAAGAAAATGATCTAGTTATTTCACTTGCAACTGTTACAGTTGATGAAAATAACATGATGATAGATGAAACTGTACCTGCTCGTTTTAGAGGAGAAAACATAATAGTTAAACCAGAATTAGTTGACTATGTAGACGTTTCACCTCAACAAGTAGTAGCAGTAACTACAAGCTGCATTCCATTCCTAGAACACGATGATGCAACTCGTGCATTGATGGGAGCAAACATGCAACGTCAATCAGTACCACTTCTAAGAAGTGAAGCACCACTTGTTGGTACAGGAGTTGAATATGTAGCAGCAAGAGATTCAGGAGCAGTAGTTCTTGCCAAAGCCGATGGTGTAGTTGACTATGTAGATGCAAGAAAGATAGTTATATTAAATAAAACAGGAAAAGATGTATACTACTTAGCTAACTTTGAACTAGCAAATGCTGGTACTTGTCTACATCACCGTCCAATAGTAAAAGTTGGAGATAAAGTAAAACGTGGTTCTGTAATTGCAGATGGACCTTCAACTGACCAAGGAGAACTTGCATTAGGTAAGAACGTAGTAGTAGCCTTCATGACATTTAATGGATACAATTATGAGGATGCTGTTATATTAAATGAAAATCTAGTAAAAGATGATGTATATACAGGTATTCACTTAGAAGACTATGAAATGCAATGTCGTGAAACTAAACTAGGACCAGAAGAGATTACACGTGATATTCCAAATGTTAGTGATGATGCACGTAAAAATCTTGATGAAAATGGTATTGTAATAGTTGGTACAGAAGTTAAAGAAGGGGATATCTTAGTAGGTAAAGTAACACCAAAAGGTATGGCTGAATTAACAAGTGAAGAAAAGCTATTACATGCAATATTCGGAGAAAAAACTCGTGAAGTTAGAGATACATCATTACGTGTTCCACATGGTGGAGATGGTATTGTTCATGATGTTAAAATATTCTCTAGAAAAGAAAATGATGAACTTCCTGCAGGAGTATCAAAAGTAATCCGTGTATATATTGCACAAAAAAGAAAGATACAAGTAGGAGATAAAATGGCTGGACGTCATGGAAACAAAGGTGTTATTTCATTAATTCTTCCAGAAGAAGATATGCCTTACCTACCAGACGGAAGACCAGTAGATATAATGCTTAACCCACAAGGTGTACCATCTCGTATGAACCTTGGACAGATTCTAGAGCTACATTTAGGTATGGCTGCTAAGAAATTAGGCGTACATGTAGCAACACCAGTATTTGATGGTGCTAAGCTAAAAGATATTGAAGACATGATGGCAGAAGCCGGAATGGACCCAGATGGAAAAACAGTATTATATAATGGACGTACTGGTGAACCATTTGATAATAGAATTGCAGTTGGTGTAATGTACATGATTAAACTACATCACATGGTTGATGATAAATTACATGCACGTTCTACCGGACCTTACTCACTTGTTACACAACAACCTCTTGGTGGTAAAGCACAATTTGGTGGACAGAGATTTGGTGAAATGGAAGTTTGGGCATTATATGCATATGGTGCTGCTCATACACTACAAGAAATCTTAACTGTTAAATCAGATGACGTTGTTGGCCGTGTTAAGGTATATGAAGCAATTGTAAAAGGACAAGAAATAAATCAAGCAGGAGTACCTGAATCATTCAGAGTACTTATGAAAGAGTTCCAAGCTCTTGGTCTTGATATAAGCATAATAAATGATAAAAATGAAACACTTGAATTAAAAGAAATTGAAGAAGCTGAATATAAAGAGGATTTTGATGAAATGTCAGATACATCAGTACTTCCACCAGTAGTACATGATACTGAACCGGATGATGATTATGAGGAAGATGATGAGTTTGATGAAGATGAATTAAATGAAGACTTTGATGGCGTATTTAATGAAGAATTTGAGGAAGGAGATGAAGAGTAATGATAGAAGTAAATAAATTTGAAGCTCTTAAAATAGGAATTGCATCTCCAGAAAAAATAAGGGAATGGAGTTATGGTGAAGTTAAAAAACCAGAAACTATTAACTACAGAACCTTAAGACCTGAAAGAGACGGATTATTCTGTGAAAAAATATTCGGACCTACAAAAGATTTTGAATGTGCTTGTGGAAAGTACAAAAGAGTACGTTATAAAAATATAGTTTGTGATAGATGTGGAGTAGAAGTAACTCGTAGTAAAGTAAGACGTGAAAGAATGGGACATATTGAGTTAGCTTCTCCAGTCTCACACATTTGGTTCTTTAAAGGAGTACCATCTCGTATGGGATTAGTACTAGATATGAGTCCAAGAGATCTAGAAGAAGTACTATACTTTGTAAGTTATGTTGTAATTGATAAAGGTATAGCACCACTTGAAGATAAACAAACATTATCTGAAAGAGAATATCGTCAATATTATGAAAAATATGGTGATGGATTCAAAGTAGGAATGGGTGCTGAAGCAATTAAAGAATTGCTTAAGAAAGTTGATTTAAAGAAAGAAATCGATGAAATCACTAAAGAACTTGAAACAGCACAAGGACAAAAAAGAACAAGACTAATTAAAAGAGTTGATGTACTAGATGCATTCTACAAATCTGGAAATCGTCCAGAGTGGATGATACTTGATTGTATTCCAGTAATTCCACCTGAACTTCGTCCAATGATTCAACTTGATGGTGGTAGATTTGCTACTAGTGATTTAAATGATTTATATCGTAGAGTTATAAATAGAAATAACCGTTTAAAGAAATTAATAGATTTAAATGCTCCTGGAATTATTATTCAAAACGAAAAACGTATGTTACAAGAAGCAGTAGATGCATTATTTGATAACGGACGTCGTGGTAGAAGTGTAACCGGTGCAGGAAATCGTCCATTAAAATCACTATCAAGTATGTTAAAAGGTAAACAAGGACGTTTCCGTCAAAACTTACTAGGAAAACGTGTTGACTACTCAGGACGTAGTGTTATCGTTGTTGGTCCTAGCTTAAAAATGTATCAATGTGGTATTCCAAAAGATATGGCACTTGAATTATTCAAACCACATGTAATTAATGGATTAGTATCTCGTGATATAGCGCACAATATTAAAGCTGCTAAAAGATTAATTGAAAATAAAGATCCACAAGTTTGGGATGTAGTAGAAGACGTTATAAAAGAACATCCAGTTATGTTAAACCGTGCACCTACTCTTCACAGACTTGGTATTCAAGCATTTGAACCAGTTTTAATTGGTGGTAAAGCAATACGTCTTCACCCATTAGTATGTCCTGCATTTAACGCAGACTTCGATGGTGACCAGATGGCTGTTCACGTACCTCTATCAGAAGAAGCCCAAGCAGAAGCTAGATTGTTAATGCTAGGTGCAAACAACATTCTTTCTCCAAAAAGTGGTGATCCAATTGTTACTCCTTCACAGGATATGGTTATTGGTAACTATTATTTAACTCAAGAGAAAGCAGGAGAAGATGGTGAAGGTAGAGTATTTAAAGATTCAAATGAAGCTTTAATGGCATATGAAAGAAGAGAAATAACTCTTCATACAAGAATTGCTATTCCAGTAGATTCATTTAAATACAAATTGTTTACTGAAACTCAAAAAGGTAAATATTTAGTAACTACCGTAGGTAAATTAAAATTCAATGAAATCTTACCAGATTCATTCGCATATGTTAATGAACCAACATTAGATAATATTCAAAATATTACTCCAAATAAATACTTTATAAATAAAGGAGAAAATATTCCTGAAGTTATTAAAGCAATGCCTTTAGTAAAACCATTTGCTAAGGGAATATTAGAGAGTATAATTGCTCAAATATTCAAACGTTATAAAACAACTGAAACATCAATTATGCTTGATAAAATGAAAGATTTAGGATTTAAATATTCTACAGTTGCTGGTATTACAGTATCAATAAGCGATGTTGTTACTAGTGAACATAAAGAAGAATTAATTGCTGAAGCACAAAAGATGGTTGAAAAAGTTAATAAACAATATCAACGTGGTCTAATAACTGATGAGGAACGTCTTGAAAAAGTAATTCAAACATGGCATTCATGTAAAGATAAAGTTCAAAAAGAACTAGAAGAATATGCAAATAAATATGTTGATAACCCAATATTCATGATGATGCACTCTAAAGCACGTGGTTCAATTTCTAACTTTACTCAGATCGCTGGTATGCGTGGATTGATGTCAAAACCAAATGGTGATACTATTGAAATTCCAGTATTATCTTCATTTAAAGAAGGATTATCAGTTGCTGAATTCTTCTTATCTACACATAGTGCTCGTAAAGGTAGTGCCGATACAGCATTAAAAACAGCCGATTCTGGTTACTTAACTAGACGTCTAGTTGATGTAAGTCAAGATATAATAGTAAGAGAAGAAGACTGTGGAACTGAAAATGGTGTTGTTGTAAAAGCATTTATTAATGACAAAACAGGTGAAGTAATCGAAAAACTATACGATCGTATAGTTGGTAGATATACTAACAAAAAAATTATTAATCCTACTACTAAAGAAGTAATAGCTGATAAATTACAGTATATTACTGAAGGTTTAGCAGAAAAAATAATTGATGCTGGTATAACTGAAGTAGAAATAAGAACAACTCTAACATGTAACACAGTAAATGGTGTATGTCAAAAATGTTATGGTAAAAACTTAGCAACAGGAAATCTAGTTGAAATTGGTGAAGCAGTTGGTATTATGGCTGCCCAATCAATTGGTGAACCTGGTACTCAGCTAACCATGAGAACATTCCATACTGGTGGTGTTGCCGGTGGAGAAGATATCACCCAAGGTTTACCACGTATTCAAGAGTTATTTGAAGCAAGAATTCCAAAAGGAAAATCTACTATTGCTGAAATAAATGGTAAAGTAACATCTATTGAAGAAGATCATGGAAAATATAGAATTAGTGTTACTAATGAACTTGAAACGAAGGAACATGTAACAAACTATGCAGCTAAATTAAGGGTAGAATTAAATGATGAAGTTTCCGCTGGTGATAAATTAACTGAAGGTGCTATAAGCCCTAAAGAATTACTAGCAGTAACAGATCCACTTACTACACAAGAATACATCTTAAAAGAAGTTCAAGCTGTATATCGTGGACAAGGTGTTGATATTTCTGATAAACACGTTGAAATAATTACAAGAAGAATGATTTCTAAGATGAGAATTGTAGATGCTGGAGATACATTATTCTTACCTGGCGCATTAGTTAAATTCAGGGAATTTACTGATGTAAATAAAGAAGCTATCATAAAAGGAAAGAAACCTGCTACAGGAAGACCATTAATGTTAGGTATAACTAAGGCTTCCCTAGAAACAGATTCATTCTTATCAGCTGCATCGTTCCAAGAAACTACAAGAATCTTAACAGATGCTGCTATACGTGGAAAAGTTGATCACCTACAAGGATTAAAAGAAAATGTAATAATTGGTAAATTAATCCCTGCAGGAACAGGTTTAAAAGCTTATAAAAATGTAGATTATGAGTTAACTTCAGAATTATTAGATGAAGAACCATTAGAAAAATTAGAAGACGAATTAATGTAAATTCGTCTTTTAGTTTGATTAATGAAAATATTTGTTGTAAAATATAAATGGTGAAACGTATGAAAAAATTAAATCAAGAAGGCTGGGGCCTATCTACATTCTTATCCTTTATCGCAATAATATTCATTGCAATATTATTAGTAGCGCATTTATCAAATAAATATGGTATGGGTCCAACAGGAACAGATAATAGTAGTAAAGGGAATGAATTTTTAGAAAAATATCAAAATTATGAAACAATAGTAAAAGAAAGCTCTGTAAAATATCAAGAAAGCCATTATCCAAATATAGATAATGGAGATACTTTTTATGTAAATATAAATAAGCTATCAGTAGAAGAAAAAATATTAGAAGAATGTACTGGATACGTTGAATTTGGTATAAAAGATGAAATATATTATTACTCCCCATACTTAAAGTGTGGAGCATATAAAACAAAGGGATATATTAAAAATTTGGACAAATAAAAAGAAGAATTAATTTTTCTTCTTTTTTAATAGGTCTCTGATTTCTTCAAGTAATAATACCTCATCACTTTTAGTTGGTTTAACTTCTTCTTTTTTAGGTTCTTCTTTCTTAAATAAATTATTAATTATTTTAACAAATACAAATATAAAGAAAGCTACTATTAAGAAATCAACAACATTTTGAATAAATGAGCCATATGCAATGGTAGTATCTTTAACTTTAATAGATAAACCTTTAAAATCCTGTCCACCAATAAGCAATCCAATTATTGGCATAAGGATATCATTAACTAAGGAAGTTACTATTTTACCAAATGCACCACCAATAACAACACCAACCGCTAAATCAATTACATTACCCCTTTGAATAAAAGTTTTAAATTCCCCAAAAAATCCTTTTACTTTTTTCTCACCGTTTTTTAAGTTATCTTTATAATTTTTCATTATTTCCTCCTTAAGAACATTATATATTATAGAAAAAATATTTTCAATCATTTACTATTGACATGAAATAAACATCGTGATATATTATCTATGCTGATTGAAATGGGCTTTGCTTAGGCAAAGCTTATATTTAAAATCAAAAATGATACACCTGGAGATGTGTAAAGAAAGGAGACTGAATTTATGCCTACAATTAATCAATTAGTAAGAAAAAACAGAAGTGATAAAAAGAGAAAAAGTAAATCACCTGTATTGGGAATTGGGTTAAACAGTATTCAAAAGAAACAAACAGATAAAAACTCACCTCAAAAACGTGGAGTATGTACTCGTGTTGGTACAATGACACCTAAGAAACCAAACTCAGCACTTCGTAAATACGCTCGTGTACGTTTAAGCAATGGAATGGAAGTAACTTGTTATATTCCAGGAATTGGACACAATTTACAAGAGCACAGTGTTGTTTTAATTCGTGGTGGCCGTGTTAAAGACTTAATCGGTGTACGTTATCACATTATTCGTGGTACATTAGATACAGCTGGTGTTAAAGATAGAAAACAAGGTCGTAGTAAATATGGTGCTAAGAAACCTAAAAAGTAAGACAAAATTGAAAGGAGGAAATTATAATGCGTAAGAGACGTGCAGTTAAAAGAGATGTTCTACCAGATCCAATATATAACTCAAAAGTAGTTACTAAAGTTGTAAATGCTATAATGTTAGATGGTAAAAAGGGAACAGCTCAAACAATTCTTTATAAAGCATTTGATATTATAAAAGAAAGAACAAATGAAGATCCAATGAATATTTTCGAAAAAGCAATGGAAAATATCAAACCTGCTCTAGAAGTTAAATCTAGAAGAGTTGGTGGATCAAACTATCAAGTACCAATAGAAGTTAGCCCTGCTAGAAGTCAAGCTTTGGCTATTCGTTGGTTAGTTAAATACGCTAGAGAAAGAGGCGGAAAAGGCATGGCTGAAAATCTAGCAAGCGAGTTAATTGATGCTTCAAATGGAACAGGTGGAGCAGTTAAGAAACGTGAAGATACACATAGAATGGCAGAGGCTAATAAAGCATTTGCACATTATCGTTGGTAGAAAGGAGTAAAGTATGGCACGCGAAACATCATTATTAATGACAAGAAACATAGGAATAATGGCACATATCGATGCAGGTAAAACTACTTGTACAGAACGTGTATTATTCCATACTAAGAAAATCCATAAAATTGGTGAAACACATGATGGTGAATCACAAATGGACTGGATGGAACAAGAACAAGAACGTGGTATTACTATTACTTCTGCTGCAACAACTGCTTATTGGAAAAAGTATCGTTTCAATATAATCGATACTCCAGGGCATGTAGACTTCACAGTTGAAGTTAGTCGTAGTTTAAGAGTATTAGATGGTGCAGTAGCACTTATTGATGCTCAAGCAGGAGTTGAGCCACAAACTGAAACAGTTTGGAGACAAGCTACTGAATTTAAAGTACCAAGAATTATCTTTGCAAATAAAATGGATAAAATGGGTGCTGACTTCGTTTACAGTTTAGGAACAATCGATTCTAGACTAGGAGTTAATGCAAAACCTATTGAATGGCCAATAGGTGCAGAAAGTGAATTTAATGGAGTTATAGATTTAGTTACTATGAAAGCTTACCATTATGATGGTAAACCAGAAGAAGAAGCAACTGAAATTGAAATTCCAGAAGATTTAAAAGCTATAGCTGAAGAAAAACGTGCAGACTTAATTGAAGCTGTTGCTGAATTTGATGATGAATTAATGGAAAAATACCTTGAAGGTGAAGAAATTCCAGTTGAATTAATCAAAAAAGCAATAAGGAAAGGAACTCTAGCAGTAGAATTCTTCCCAGTAATGTGTGGTACAGCATTAGGAAATAAAGGTATTAAGTTATTACTTGATGCAGTTATAGATTACTTACCATCACCACTTGATATAGCTTCAATAAAGGGAATTGACAAAGATGGAAATGAAGTATTAAGACATCCATCTGATGACGAACCATTTAGTGCATTAGCATTTAAAGTTATGACAGATCCATTCGTTGGACGTTTAACATTCTTTAGAGTTTACTCAGGACACTTATCTAGTGGTTCATACATTATGAACTCAACTAAGGGAACTAAAGAAAGAATTGGTCGTATATTATTGATGCATGCTAACCATCGTACAGAAATATCTGATGTATACACAGGAGATATCGCTGCTGCAGTTGGTTTAAAAAATACAACAACTGGAGATACTTTATGTGATGAAAAGAAGCAAGTTATTCTTGAATCAATGGAATTTCCAGAACCAGTTATCCAATTAGCTGTTGAGCCAAAATCAAAAGCTGATCAAGATAAAATGGGAATAGCATTACAAAAACTTGCTGAAGAAGATCCAACATTCAGAGTTCATACTGATCATGAAACAGGTCAAACAGTTATCTCAGGTATGGGAGAACTTCACCTTGATGTATTAGTAGACAGAATGAGAAGAGAATTCTCAGTTGAATGTAACGTAGGTAAGCCACAAGTTGCTTATCGTGAAACAATTCGTCAAGCTGCTGATTGTGAAGGTAAATATATTAAACAATCAGGTGGACGTGGACAATATGGACACGTATGGATTAAATTCGAACCAAATCCTGATAAGGGATATGAATTCGTTGATGCTATCGTTGGTGGTGTAGTTCCTCGTGAATATATACCAGTAACAGATAAAGGATTACAAGAAGCTATGGCAGGAGGAGTTCTTGCTGGATATCCAATGATAGATGTAAAAGCAACATTATTTGATGGTTCATACCATGATGTTGACTCAAGTGAAATGGCATTCAAAATTGCTGCTTCAATGGCATTAAAAGAAGCTAAAAATAAATGTAAACCAGTATTACTAGAACCAATAATGAAAGTTGATGTAACAGTACCAGATGAATATTTTGGAAATGTTATGGGAGACTTAACTAGTAGACGTGGAAAACCTTTAGGACAAGAAAATGTTGGAAATGCAATTAAATTAAGTGCAATGGTTCCACTTGCTGAAATGTTCGGATATGCTACTTCATTAAGAAGTAACAGTCAAGGAAGAGGAAACTTCATTATGCAATTTGATCATTATGAAGAAGTTCCTAAAAACATCGCTGAAGAAATAATTAAAAAAAGCGGTAATTAATGGTAATAGCAGAAAAATTACTTCTGATATTATATAAAAAATAGTTGATAATTTATCAATTATTAGTTAAAATAAAATAGTAATTAAAAAAAGGAGGAAATAAAAAATGGCAAAACAAAAATTTGATCGTTCAAAACCACATGTTAACATTGGTACAATTGGACACGTAGACCATGGTAAAACTACTTTAACTGCTGCAATTACTAAATGTTTAGCAGAAAGAGGTATGGCTGAATTTACTGATTATTCAAATATCGATAAAGCGCCAGAAGAAAGAGAACGTGGTATCACAATTAATACAGCACACGTTGAGTATGAAACTGACAAACGTCACTATGCTCACGTTGACTGTCCAGGACATGCTGACTATGTAAAAAACATGATTACAGGTGCAGCTCAAATGGATGGTGCAATTCTAGTTATTGCTGCTACTGATGGACCTATGGCACAAACTCGTGAACATATCCTACTAGCTCGCCAAGTTGGTGTACCTAGAATGGTAGTATTCATGAATAAATGTGACCAAGTAGATGATCCAGAATTACTAGACTTAGTAGAAATGGAAATCCGTGACTTATTAAATGAATATGGATTTGATGGAGACAATACTCCAATTATCCGTGGTTCAGCTTTAAAAGCACTTGAAGGAGATCCAGAAGCAAAAGCTAAAATCTATGAACTTATGGATGCAGTTGATGAATGGATTCCAACTCCAGAACGTGATAATGACAAACCATTCTTAATGAGTATTGAAGATGTATTCACAATCACTGGACGTGGAACTGTTGTTACTGGACGTGTTGAACGTGGTAAGTTAAATCTTAACGATACAGTTGAAATCGTTGGTATCAAACCTACTAAATCAACAGTTGTAACAGGAATTGAAATGTTTAGAAAACAACTTGACTTTGCTGAAGCAGGAGACAATGCTGGTGTATTATTACGTGGTATTTCTCGTGAAGAAGTTGAAAGAGGACAAGTATTAGCTAAACCAGGAAGTGTTACACCACATCATAAATTTAAAGCACAAGTATACGTATTATCTAAAGAAGAAGGTGGACGTCATACTCCATTCTTCGCTAACTACAGACCACAATTCTATTTCAGAACTACTGATGTAACAGGTGTTATTGAATTACCTGCTGGAGTAGATATGGTTATGCCTGGAGATAACGTAGAAATCACTGTTGACTTAATTCACCCAATTGCAATTGAAAACGGAACTAAGTTCTCAATCCGTGAAGGTGGACGTACAGTTGGTGCTGGTAACGTTTCTGAAATCATTGACTAATTTAAATGATTATCAAAGTACATTCGAAAGAATGTACTTTTTTGTTTTTGTTTTGAAAGTATAATTCTTGACTAAACAATAATAACCAACTATAATTATGTATAGAATAGGAGATGCTAGTTATGAAAAAGGAAATAAAGAACCCGAAAGAAGAAAAAAACATCAATAAATATAATATGCTAGAAATAGTTGGTATGGTAATAACATTAGTGGTTTTAGTATTCGCAACAATCTACGTTAATTATAATAATAAAAAAGAAACTGTAAAGTCTGATGATAAAAATGCATTAGTAACACCAACAGTAGTATATTTAGATAACGTAATGGGAACTACAGTAGAAAAAGGAACAAAGGTAAAGGTAGGTGGAATATTTGCATATTTTGGAAATAAAAAGTTTTATTACAAAGCAGAAATGTATTATTCAAATGGAAGAGCTATATATAATAGTGCCTGTAACGAAGTGGATACATCAAAAGTAGTAAATTTTTCGTTTAGTCCAACAAAAGAACCTATCTATGCAAGAATAACCACATATAAAGATAGTGCATGTAAAGAAAGTATTAGAAAATATGATAGTAGGGAATACAAATTAAAATCATCAGATAATGGAAATAATAGTAGCAATAATAATAGCAACAACAATAATACCAATAAAAACAATAATAGTAGTAATAATAAAAAAGCATCACTAAAGTTAACTCAACCTTCAAAGACAGTATATACAAATAAAACGGTAGTAGAAATAAATTTTAAACATAATGGAAAGGAAAGAATGTATTATACATTTACTAATTATAATAAAGCAGAATCAGGGTATACACAAGAGTGTAGTCCAATCGATAACGATGGTAAAGGAAAAGATTTTGGGCTTGCAGTAGATAAAAATAATACTTATAGATATTCAGCAATTAAATTGTATAGTGATAGCACATGTAAAACACTAGTTGATTCAAAAACAACAAAGATATATAAATATGTTGAATCATCATCAAATAGTGGAAATAATAATAGTAATAATAATAACAGTAATAATAATAACTCATCAAATAATGAGTATACATCAAGTACTTATGCAATAAATCCGGTTAAAAGTTTAGGAAAAATAAACAATACCACTATAAAGGTTGAAAAAGGTTGTAACCAGTCTGTAGTTAATAAATATATAGCCGAATTAAAACAAAACCCAAGTTACTTTGTAAAAGTACCGGTTATATATCTTATAAGTGATAATTCAATGAAAAGAAATTGGGGAACAATATATGCAGGAGTTACATCGGGCGCTATGGCTTTCAGTTCAACACAAATAAGATGTAATGAATATCAAGAAAATGTTATGTCACACGAATTAGCACATGCATTTGACTCTTACAAATTTGCAAATTACTACTCTAATAATTCAAACTTTGTAACGCTATATAATAAATATCGTAAAAATAATAGTGTATTAACAAGTTATGGTCGAGGTAATATAAGCGAATTCTTCGCAGAAGCTTATGTATACTATTTAAGAACATACATGACAAGGGAATCGGATAAATTATATGGATTTGGAAAAACATATCCTACAGACTTAAAGACCTTCATGGAAAAAGCATTAGGTAAAGCAATATAAAAACAGTGGCACGTCTTAATTGACGTGTCTTTTTTAATCATTAAACTTGACAAAATAAAATAAATATATATAATAAGTGGCAAAACAAAGGGGGAAAATATAATATGAATAAGAAAAAAACAATACTAATAGCTAGTAATGTATTACTAATTATATGTTTAATGATTATTTGCTTGTTGAAAAATAATACTTCAACTATTACAACAAGCATTAATAATAAGTTGAGTGCGAATACATATTCACCGTCTGTTATTTTTGTGGATAATATAGCAAGCACAACAGCTAATAAAGGTACTAAAATAAAAGTAAGTTCAATATTTGTATATTTTGGAGAGGATACATATTATTATAAACCAGAGATGTTTTACTCAAATGGAAAAAGAATTTACAGTGGAAATTGTAATGAAGTAAATACATCAAAGGTAGTAAATTTTTCATTTAATCCAACAAAAGAGCCTATCTACGCAAGAATAACTATTTATAATGATAATACTTGCAGCAATAGTATTAAAAAATATGATAGTAAAAAATACAAAGTTAAAACAAACAATAACAATAATAATGGCAATAGAAATAGTAGCAGTAATAATAAAAAAGCATCACTAAAGTTAACTGAACCTTCAGAGACACTATATAAAAATAAGACAGTAGTAGAAATAAATTTTAAACAAACTGGCAATGAAAGAATGTATTATACATTTACTAACTACAATAAAACGCAATCCGGATATACACAAGAGTGTAGTCCAATTGATAATGATGGTAAAGGAAAATATTTTGGGCTTACAGTAGACAAAAACAATACTTATAGATATTCAAAAATAAAATTGTATAGCGATAGTACTTGTAAAACACTAGTTGATTCAAAAACAACAAAGGTATATAAATATGTTGAATTATCATCAAATAGTGGAAATAATAATATTAATAATGGCAATAATAATAATTCATCAAATAATGAGTATACATCAAGTACTTATGCAATAAATCCAGTAAAAAATCTAGGAAAGATAAATAAAGCTACTATAAAGGTTGAAAAAGGTTGCAATGAATCTGCTGTTAACAAATATATAGCTGAATTAAAACAAAATCCAAGTTATTTTGTTAAGGTACCAGTTATATATTTCATAACTGATAATTCAATGAAAAGAAATTGGGGAACAATATATGCAGGAGTTACATCTGGAGCATTGTACTTTACTTCTACAGAAATATTATGTACACAATATCAAGAAAACGTTGTATCTCATGAATTAGCACATGCATTTGATTCTTACAAATTTGCAAACTATTATTCAAATAATGCAAACTTTGTAACAATATATAATAAATATCGTACAAATAATAATATTTTAACAGACTATGCTCGAACTAATATATATGAATTCTTTGCAGATGCATATGTATATTACTTTAGAACATATATAACAAGAGAGCCTAATAAATTACATGACTTTGGGACTGAATATCCAGAAGATTTAAAAGCCTTCATGGAAAAAGCTCTAATTAATGCAATAAATCAAAAATAAAAATAAGATTAGCTTAATCTTATTTTTTTTGGTCTTTTATATTATATTTATCTTTGGTGTTTCTATATAATGCATACATCGGCTTGTTAACAATCAAATTAAATTCACCAATATATTCAACTGCTTCGGCATTATATCCAAGTTTTGATTCATTTAATCCACGATATCTATTATTATTAGTAAAATCGCCAGAAATAGCATTTAAATCAAATGAGGCAATTCCCTTTCCACAATAATTTTCAATTACTTTCCATCTAGTAAGATAAGAAGGTGACAAATTACCAAACTCCTCTTTATAACCATCTATAAGCAAATTGATTTGATTACCATATCTAACTATTATTGCACCACCAAGTATTATTCCTTCTGGATAATCCCTTAAAAGTTGTGTTGATTTAACTAGGTGTTTTTTATAGGATGCTAGAATTCTATCCGATTCCATCTTTTTATTTAAGACAGTGCGCATATCTTTTCCCTTATATCCTTCATCTTGAATAAGACTGTTTAAGTAATCATTCATTTCCTGTTCTTTTTCATAAAGGTGTTTACTATTTGCTACATAAACCTCAGTGTTAAGTTTAGCTAAATAGATTTCAAAAGAATCCTGAAATTTATTTTTAAATTCTTCATAATATTTTAGGGAATAATTTCCTTTAGTTTTTATAAATTCATACATTTGAGGTATATTACAAGTACTATCCTTATATATCTCAACCCCAAATTTAACTGCTTTTCTTAATTTATTTCTGGTTTGTTTTTCAAGATTATAAAACAATTCAGTAGTGGGTTTGCCTTCCATATCAAGTATCGCATGCCATCTAGGTTTTACAGCTTCCAAATAATTATTAAATCCACAATGAGTAAAACCTGTTTTTAATAAAGTACTCATTATCCTATCTAACTCACCATTTTGTGTTAGAATATTTCCATCCTTATTTCTAGTACTTTTAATAATTAAAGGATCTATTTTTAATATAAGAAAACTTTGTCTAAACAAATAACTCTTAAGCTTTTTTACTGCATCCGGTATTAATTGATAATCATTATAGTTAAGTAATATTCCATGAGGAGCATAACCATATTTAAATCCCATAAATATAGGAACATGTAGTATTAATGAGGCACCAACAAGCTTGCCTTCATGAACAAATCCAATATATAGAGGCTTAAATCCAAAATTACTCATTAACGTTCCATATGCAACAGACTGATAGTAATTTCTAAGAGGATGGTTTCTAACAAATTGTTCAAATTCATTGTATTTCAAGTTTACTATTTTCATATGGACCTCCTTTTTTATTATACAAACAAATTATAACACATTCTTTTTATATTTTAAACAAATTTGTTAGAAATATGTTTGTACAATTATCTTGATTTTCATGACAATATATGGTAAATTAATTGGTAGTGATACGGAGGAATCAGTATGAAAACATTTTTATTAATAATTTCATTATTACTTATAATAATAGTTCTACTTCAAAGTAATAAAGCAGAAAGCGCCTCACAAATTATTTCTGGAGGAAATGCCGATTTATTTAGTAAAAGAAAAGAACGTGGAGTAGAATTACTAGTAAGTAGAATTACACTTGTACTTGGAATGATATTCTTTTTAGTTAGTTTAATAGCTGAATTTATCTAAAAGACTATAAAAAGTCTTTTTTTTATTGTATAATTATAATGGTGAATGATATGAAAGAAAAAATTTTAAGTATATTAGAAGAATCAGATAAGGCTTTATCAATAGATGAACTTGATAGTGCATTAAATTTAAATACTATTGAAGAAACAAAGGAGTTTTCAGATGCATTAAGAGAATTAGAAGACTCATATGAAATATATCGATCAAATAAAAACAGATATATGCTTTTAGAAAACAGTAATTTAAGAAAGGGAATCCTTCGAATGAATAAAAAAGGATTCGGTTTTGTTGAAGTATCTGGAGAAGAAGAAGATATTTTTATTGCACCTGATAATATAAATAAAGCTCTTAACAATGATACTGTAATTGTTGAAATTTTAAACAAAAACAGTGGAGAAAAAAGAGAAGGACGAATAGTTAAGACACTTGAAAGAGATTTATCCACAATAGTTGGGGAAATTTATTTTAAAAAAGATAAAGGTTATATAATACCAGATGATAAAAAACTTGATATACAGTTAGAAATAGATAGAGATAAATCCCATGGCGCAGTAGATGGACATAAAGTCGTAGTTAAAATATTAAGAAACATCACAAAAAATAGATATAAAGGTGAAGTAGTAAGAATAATAGGTCATAAAAATGATCCTGGTGTTGATATATTATCTATTGTGTGTAAATACGAGATTAATGATACATTCCCAGAAGAAGTAATAGAAGAACTTGATTCAATCCCAGAAGAGGTTAGGGAACAAGATAAAAAAGGCAGAAAAGATTTAACTGATGTAACTATATTTACAATAGATGGTGATGATACAAAAGATATAGATGATGCAATATCAGTAGAAAAGTTAAAAAATGGTAATTATAAATTAGGTGTACATATTGCAGATGTATCATACTATGTAAAAGAAGGAAGCCCACTTGATAAAGAAGCAATGGATAGGGGAACTTCAGTATATCTAGTTGATAGAGTAATACCAATGCTACCACATAAGTTATCAAATGGAATATGTTCATTAAATCCAGGAGTAGAGAGATTGGCAATCTCATGCGTTATGGAAATAGATAATAATGGCAAAACAGTTGATTATGAAATATTTCCAAGTATAATAAAATCAAGACTTCAAATGACTTATAAAAAAGTAAACCAAGTAATTGAGAAGAATGAAATTCCAGAAGGATATGAACCTTTTGTAAATGATTTAAAACTAATGGATGAATTATCTCAAATTATTAGAAAAGCTAAAATTAATAGAGGATACATAGATTTTGATGTAGATGAGGCAAAAATTATAGTAGATGAAAATTGTCACCCTACAGATATAGTATTAAGGAACAGAGGAAGAGGAGAAAATTTAATAGAAGATTTTATGATTCAAGCAAACGAATGTGTAGCGACTCATATATTCTATATGGATTTACCTTTCATATATCGTGTTCATGAATATCCAAAAGAAGAAAAAATAAGAGATTTTATATCGTTTGTACAAAGCCTAGGATATACAGTTAAATTTAACACAAAAGATATAAGTCCAAAGGCAATTCAGAATTTGATTAATCAATTAAAAGATAAAAAAGAATTTAAAGTACTATCGTCACTATTGTTAAGAAACATGCAAAAGGCAATATATTTACCACAAAATTTAGGACATTATGGACTAGCAAGTAAATGTTACACTCATTTTACATCACCAATAAGAAGATATCCAGATACAACAGTACATAGATTACTTAGAACATATTTATTTAATGATGATATGTCAAATCAAACTATAAATAAATGGCAAGAAAAATTAGTCTATATTGCTGAGAATTCTTCATTTAAAGAAAGAGAATCAGTCGAATGTGAAAGAGAAGTAGAAGATATGAAAATGGCTGAATATATGGAAGATCATATTGGAGAAGAATATAAAGGCATAATCTCAGGAGTGACAAACTTTGGTATGTTTATTCAACTTGATAATTTAGTAGAAGGACTAATACATGTAAATGATATGAAAGATTACTTCTCATTTGATGAAGCGACACAATCATTAATTGGGGAAAGAACAAAAGAAAAGTTTACCCTAGGGGATGAAGTATTAATAAAAGTAAAAGCAGCTTCCAAAGAAGCTAAAACCATAGATTTTGAATTAGTAAAAAGATTATAGGTGACAATATGGAAATATTAAACAGAAAAGCAAGACATGATTATTTTATAGAAGAGGAATATGAATGTGGAATAGTATTAACAGGTACTGAAATAAAATCTATAAGAGATGGAAAAGCTAATATTAAGGATAGTTATGCTATTATAAGAAAAAATGAATTATTCCTGCTTAACATGTTTATTTCACACTACAAAGAAGGAAATATATTTAATCATAATGAAACAAGAACACGAAAGTTACTAATGCATAAAAAAGAAATACTAAAGCTAAATGATAAGATTACTTTACAAGGATATACATTAATTCCATTAAAAGTGTATTTTAAAAACAATAAAGCCAAGGTATTACTTGGTTTATGTAAAGGTAAAAAGAATTATGACAAAAGAGAAAGTATAAAAGAAAGAGATATAAAAAGACAACTAGATAAAGATACAAAAGCTAAATACAGGTAGAAGTATTGAAAAAAAGCATAAAATATAGTATAATCTCTTCTACGGGGCCGACTGGTTTCGACAGGAAGGATAGAATTTAGATAGCAAGTAGGAAGCAAACCTTAAATTGCAACAGTTAAAATAACTGGAAACAAAATTAAAGAAGCATTCGCTTCAATGTTCAATAAGAACGCTGTAGCTTTTGCCTAATCTAATTAGGGAATGCGCTCTATATAGTTCTTTTCCTACGGGAATTATCTAGGGCTTATTTTAGTAGGATATATCTTTGCAATGTCTATGTGCCAAGATGAAATTTTATAGACTAGCTATATAATTGGTTGTTAATTACTTGTTGTATAGTAAATTTAGTTAATTAACTAAACTTGTAGAAGTCTATCTGTCATCCTTTTTGGACGGGAGTTCGATTCTCCCCGGCTCCACCATTAAAGAATTCAGTTGGACACGAGTTCAACTTTAAATATAAATATGGTATGATAATAATCATATCCAGAAAGGAAAATATTATGGAAGAAATAGTAAAAAAATATATTGATTTAAGGGATACCTACAACAAATGTATGGACAAAAAGGAAAAAGGTGTACTAACGGATGAGGATTCAGAATTATATGGTAGTAAAATGGAATGCTTTCGTAAAGAAGCAGGAGCTTATTATGGAGTAAAAGAAATAGATCCTGATTATGCTCTTGAAGCCTTTAATAGAGATGGAAAACTACAAACACAATTAATGGCATATGATATAAATGAAAATGAAAAAGATAGTAAAGGACATACTCTTTAAAGTTAACAATTGTTAACTTTTTTTAGTTTAGGGCAAGAAAACATGATAAAATAAAAAAGAGGATGATAATGTGAAAGAAGAAAAAATTAAAATTAAATCAGAAATGGATGGATTAGTTCTTGACTGTCTATTAATAGAACCTGATAAAGAAATAAATGGTGTAGTCCAACTTGCACACGGAATGAATGAACATAAAGAAAGGTATATTGACTTTATGAAGTTTTTAGCAAGTAATGGATATGCTACTTTTATAAATGATCACCGAGGGCATGGGAAAAGCTTAAAAAGTAAAGATGACCTAGGCTACTTTTATGATGAAAAAGCAGATTTTGTTGTAGAAGACTTACATCAATTAACAAAATACTTAAGAAAAAGATATAAAACACAAAAAATAATCCTTATGGGTCACAGTATGGGCTCAATGATAGTAAGAAAATACATTTCTAAATATGATGATATAATAGAGGGACTAATTGTTTGTGGTTCACCAAGTAAAAACAAGGCAGCAGAATTTGGTTTAAAAATAATCAAGATAATGGAGAAAATAAAAGGTGATAAACATCGTAGTAAATTAATTAAAAAATTAATGTTTGGAGGATACAACAAGAAAGGTGAATTACCAAATAATTGGATATGTACTAACAATGAAATAGTAAAAAAATATAATGAAGATGAACTGTGCCAGTATGAATATACATTAAATGGATATGAAAATATAGTAAGACTAATGTTGGATACTTATAATCCTAAGATATATAGTAAAAAGAACCCACACCTTCCTATATTATTCATTGCAGGTGAAGATGATCCTGTAATATCATCAGAAAAAGATTGGAACAGCGCACAAGTCTTCTTAAAAAACTTGGGATACAAGAATATAAAAGGGATACTGTATCCGAATCAAAGACACGAAATTCTAAATGAATTAGAAAACGAAGTTGTTTATAATGATATTTTAAAATGGCTGAATAAAATAATAAAATAACGTTAACCTTTATTTACATTAACACAAATAAGTTGTATTATTTTTATAGGTGATAGTATGGAAAAAAGAAAAACAAAAAAAGAAATAGTTAAAATGCTTTTAAACAAAAATTTAGATATAGAGGATGAGGAACAATTACTTGATTTATTAATTGATCAACCAATTGCGGTAGATGTTGATAAGCAAGACAAAGATACGGAAAAACTAGGAGACAAAGTTGCAGATAAATTAACAGAAGTCGCAGGTAGTTGGAGCTTTATAATCGGATTTACTTTATTTTTAATATTATGGATATTACTAAATCTATATGCATTTAAAAATGTAGATCCATATCCATTTATATTATTAAACTTAGTATTATCATGTGTTGCGGCACTTCAGGCTCCAATAATTATGATGAGTCAAAATAGGGCAGCAAAAAAAGATAGTATGCGTAGTCAGAATGACTATAAAACAGATTTAAAAAGTGAATTAATATTAGAAGATTTGCATGATAAGATGGAAAAAATTATTACTAATCAAAACAAAATTCTAAAGTTCCTTGAAGAGGATAATAAAAAAAATATTGACTAGTTCAATATTTTTTTAAACTGATTTGATTTAATAGATACAATCTTGTATAATATTTATAGAAATTAATAGGGAGTGATTCATATAAAAGCACTTGAAATAATAGATAGATCTTGTTATCTAATGTTTAAAATATCATTTGAAGAATATTTTAAAAGTAATACAGAAATAACTAGAGAAGAGGCAATGAATTATGCATTAAAAAATACAACAAATGCATTAAAAGAAGTTGCATTAAATAAAAATTATGACTACTTTTCAAGAGAAAACAATATAAGAGAAGATTTAATAAATTGTGGATATACAGCCATAAGAATGGAATTAATTAAAAATGCGGTAAAGACATACTATTATTATAGGAAAAAGAAAACTTCAGAAAATAGTGAATATTACAATACAATAAGTATGATTAACATTGGCCTTGAAAAATATGGTGTAGGAAAAACAAAAGTTGTATTTGAAGATTCTGATATTGTAGATAAATTATGTACATCATTTATAACTGAAAGAATTAAATATGACCATAAAAGCGAGTTAGATTATGTAATAGATGATGAAGCTAAGTTTTTAGTCGCATCAATTGATAGTTATTATTCAAAAAACAAGGAGGTATAACATGCTTGATATAAGAGAAAAATATAATACCTTTATATATAAAGATTATAAGGTAATTTATAATGAAGATAAAATCACTGTAACATATGTATATAAAATTTCTGAGTATGAATTTAAACCAGTTGTGACTATATATAGAGAAAATATAACAAATAAAAATATAGATAAGAACTTCTTAGAATACTTATTCTTTAATTTTGGAATAATAAATGCAATAAACTACTACAAATTAACAATAGCAAAAAAGTTTATAATAGAGTGTGGTAGTTTGAATAAAGAACAAAAAGAATTCTTTAAGAAACTATTTTATAATGGACTGGGAGAATTATTATATAAAAATAAACTAGATATTAAATATAATGATTTCCTAGATATTGAAGCTCAAGATCAATCTTGTACATTTAATGTAAAAGACACCTTTATTGGAAATTTGATTCCAATAGGCGGAGGAAAAGATTCAATCGTAACATTAGAGATATTAAAACCAGAGAAATCTAAAAATAGTTGTTTTCTATATAAAAGAAACATTTATCCGGATGACTTAGCAAGTTTAAATACAATTCATACTGCTGGTTATAAAGACAAGGACATATTATCCTTTAATGTAACGCTTGATCCATTAATGTTGGAACTAAATAAGCAAGGCTTTTATAATGGACATGTACCATTTTCTTCATGCCTAGCCTTTGCTTCATATATCATGGCATATTTAAATAATAAAAAATATATTGTGTTGTCAAATGAAGCAAGTGCAAATGAAGGTAATGTTAAAGGACTAAACATTAATCATCAATACTCAAAGAGTTTTGAGTTTGAACGTGATTTCAGAGAATATACAATGAAGTACTTTACACCATATATTGAATACTTCAGTATACTAAGATGTTGGAATGAATTTGAAATATTACAAAGATTTTTAAAAGCACCTAAATATTTAGATATATTTAGAAGTTGTAACATAGGAAGTAAAAGAAATACATGGTGTGGAGCTTGTTCAAAATGCTTATATGTATTTATAATGTTATATCCATTTGTGGATGAGAAAAAGCTAATAGAAATTTTCCACAATAACATGCTTGATAATGAAGAGAATAAAGATATGCTGTTAGGACTTATAAATAACAACTATAATAAGCCGTTTGAGTGCGTTGGTACAAAAGAAGAAGTTGACTATGCGTTAAAATTAGCAGTAGAAAAATATAAAAAACTTCCAAAGCTTTTGAAATACTATAAAGATAACCTTTATAATCCAAATAAAACTTATAATGTGGAAAACTATTTTAATACAGAAAACTTTATAAATGAAAAATTTCTAAAGATGATGGGATATGATACAAATGAAAAATAAAATAATTGAATTTCTAACAAATAAAAAAATTCTAATATTAGGATTCGGTAGAGAAGGAAAATCGGCATATAATTTTATAAAGGAAAACAATATTAAATATAAATCACTAGGTATTGCTGATAAAAATGAAATAGATATAGATAATGTAGAAAAACACTGTGGGGATAACTATTTAGATTCAACTAAAGATTATGATTTAGTAATAAAATCTCCTGGAATAATAATAAAAGATTATATTAGTGACAAAGAAAAAGAAAAAATAACTTCTCTAACAGATATGTTCTTAAGATTTTGTCCAAATAAAATAGTAGGTATTACAGGAACTAAAGGTAAAAGCACAACCTCATCACTTATATACCACATATTAAAAAATAATGGATATGATGTATATTTGATTGGAAATATAGGAGTACCATCATTTAATGTTATTGACAAATTAAAAGATGAAACAATACTTGTATATGAATTGTCTTGTCACCAACTTGAATATGTGAAAAAAAGTCCACACATTGCGATATTATTAAATGTATATGAAGAACATCTTGATCATTATACAGGAATAGATGCTTATGTAAGATGTAAAAAGAACATATATAAATACCTTAATGAAAATGATTATCTAATATATGGCGATATTTTTAAATACATAAAACAAGAAGAAATAGATAATTTAGTAGCACATAAATTATATATAGATGATAATCCATTAAATATAGACACATCTAAAATAGAAACAAGCCTACTTGGAGAGCATAATAAAAAAAATATTATTACCGCAATAATGGCAACCAATATACTAGGTGTAAAAGTAGAGGATGCCCTATCAGCTGTTAAAACATTCAAGGGATTGGAACATAGATTAGAATATGTTGGAAGGTTTAAAAACATAAAGTTTTATAATGATTCAATCGCAACTGCCCAAGAAGCTGTAATAAATGCTGTAAAAAGTATAAATGATGTTGATACTATAATAATAGGTGGTATGGATAGAGGCCTAGATTATACACCACTTGCTGAATTTTTATCCACAAGTTCTGTTCAAAACATAATTTTGCTACCAGCAACCCAGGAAAGAATAAAATGTCTTTTAGAAAAGTATACACAAACTAAACATATATTTTGCGTAAAAGATATGGAAGAAGCAGTAAAAATGTCGTATAAAGTCACAAAAGATAACAAAACATGTCTATTGTCACCAGCGGCCGCAAGTTATGGATTTTACTTAAATTTTGAAAAGCGTGGAGAACATTTTAAAAAATTAGTTCAAGAATATGGTAAATAGTAATAGAAAAAAAATAAAAGATGTGATATTATAATAAAAGAATAGAGGGAATAGTTAGTGATACTTGCTTAGTGTGAAAATCATAATATTTATTCTTCATATTAAGCCCAAGATAGTAACTATATGAAGATGGAGGAATAAAATGAGTATAACTTTAGAAAGTGTTATGTCCATATTAAACAAAACCATAGATATTTTGTTGGTATGGCTAGTACTATATTACATATTAAAAAGCATTAGAAATAGTGTAAAATTAACCTTAATATTTAAAGGTGTAGTTATAGTAATTGTTCTAAAATTAGTTAGTGATATATTTAACTTCGTAACAATTGGACTATTACTAGAGTACATAATTATGTGGGGGCCACTTGCCTTAATAATAATATTTCAACCAGAAATTAGAACTGTATTAGAGCAGCTTGGAAGAAGCCAACTTTTAGGAAGGCATAAAGTACTTACAGTAGATGAAAGAGAAAGACTTGTATATGAAATAGTACAAGCAATGGAATATTTACGAAAAATGAAAATCGGAGCTTTAATAGTAATAGAGCGTGATGTAAGCTTACGTGATTACATAGAAAAAGCTAAGAAGATATATGGTGATATAACTAGTGAATTACTAATATCAATATTTTTCCCTAACAACCCATTACACGATGGTGGTGTAATCATTCAAGGTGATAAAATAAGCTGTGCAGGTGCAGTTTTCCCAACTAGTAGTAATCCAAAGACAAATAAAAGATTAGGTACTAGACATAGAGCAGCATTAGGCATAGCAGAAGAAACTGATGCAATAGCACTTGTTGTATCTGAAGAAACTGGAAGATTATCAATCGCAGTAAAGGGTGAACTATTCTATAATCTTACAATTGATGATATAAGAATGATGTTAATTGATGAATTAAGACCAAAACAAGATATTGAAGAAGTAGAAGAGGATGATAATTATGAAGAAGACAAATAAAAAAAGTATATTTAAAAGTATAGCTGATGTTTTTGATAAATACATAATTACTCCAATAACAAAGTTCATAATGGGATTTAGTAACCTTTTCAAATCTAATAAAAAAGGTATTGAAAGAGTATTAATGAACAAGCAATCATTATTAATAATATCTTTAATAGCAGCATTCTTAATATTTTATACAGTAGATCAAAAAACCACAACACTTGTTGATAATTCAGCAGAAGTTTTATATAATCAACCAGTACGTGCTATATACAACGAAGAATTATATATAGTAGAAGGGGTACCTAAAACTGCAGATGTAACCTTAATTGGTAGAAAATGGGATGTTTATTTAGCAAAACAATATCCTGCAGATGAAATAACATTAGACTTACAAGACTTAAAACCCGGAACTCATCGTGTAGCAACTAAATATAAACAACAGGTTTCCTCTGTAGAATATAAAATAGATCCATCTATAGTAACTGTTGTTGTATATGAAAAAATGTCTGCAAACAGAGAGCTTACATACGATGTTATACATAAAGATAGACTTGATACTAAGTTAAACATTGAATCAGTTACTCTAAGTAGAGATAATGTAATAATAAAAGGTGCAGAATATAAACTAGCCAAAGTTGCATCAGTAAAAGCATTAATAGACTTTGACAATTTAAGTAATCCTAAAGTTGGAAGTGTCACTATGAAGGATGTTCCATTAGTAGCATATGACCAAGAAGGAAATGTACTAGATGTTGAAATAGTACCAGAAAAAGTAGATGCAACCATAAAACTAAGTTCTCCTAGTAAAACAGTTCCAATTAAAATTGAAACAAAAGGTTCACTTGATAACAAAGCAATTAAATCATTAACATCTAATGTCTCTTCAGTAACTATATATGGTTCTGATCAAGCACTAGAAGATATTGAATATGTAACTGCACAAATAGATATAAGCGGAATAAAAGGTAATAAAAAATATAACGTTAATCTAAAAAAACCAGCTGGTGTAAGAGAAATGAGTACAACTAAAATTACCGTAAATATGGTAGTTGATAATATTGTAACTAAAGAAATACCTGATGTAAGAATAAATTCAATTAACTTAGCATCAGGATTAAAGGTACAGGCATTAAGTAAAGAAGATAGTAGTGTAACAGTAATAATAAGCGGTAGTGAATCAGTTATAAAAGACATTGATTCATCAAAAATAAATGCATATATAGACCTAGCAGATTTATCAGTTGGAGAACACGAAGTGGAAATAAAAGTAACTGGAAATGATAATAAAATAACATATACATCTAAAACAAAGAAAGTTAAAGTAAGAATAAGTGCAGAATAAAAGGAAGCCTAAGAGCTTCCTTTTCTAGTCCTCAAAAAATAGACCAACATTAATTATACCTGCAATAGCAATTAACGAATATATTATTCTTGAAACAACGTTATTCGCACCAAATAAAGCTGTAACTAGATTGAAATCAAAAAATCCAATAAGTCCCCAATTTAATGCTCCAATTATAGTTAAAACTAAAGCTATTCTTTGAAGTGTTTTCATAATCTTCCTCCTTTTTACTAACTCACTATTATAATAAACAAAAATTCTTATTTTATTCGGTAATATAAAAAAAAGATAACCATATAATTAAATGAAAATAAAAAGTTGGGGTGAAATATGAAAAAGAAAATTTTATTTTTGATGATTTTTTTCTTTACACTTCTATTAGTTGGGTGTGGAAAATATGGAGAGGATGATGCAATAAAAGATTTTAAGAAAAAAATCGATAAAGCGGACAGTTATAGAGTAACAGGAACATTAGAGATAACAAATAATGATGATACTTATCAATATACAGTAGATGCAAGTTATAAAAAAGATAATAATTACAGAGTAAGTTTAATTAATAAATCAAATAATCATGAGCAAATAATTCTAAAAAACAGTGATGGAGTTTATGTAGTTACACCATCTCTAAATAAAAGCTTTAAATTCCAAAGTGATTGGCCAAAAAATAATTCACAAATATATTTATTATCATCTATACTTAATGACATAAAAAATGATACAGAAAGAAAATTTGAAGAAAAAGATGGCAATTACATATTCACTACAAAGGTAAATTATCCAAACAACACAGAACTATCAAAACAAGTAATAACTCTAGATAATAAATTAAATTTAAAAACAATAAAAGTTCAAAATAACAATGGAATAACACAAATGACAATGAAATTCGATAACATAGATTACAACAGCAATTTTAATTCTAATTATTTTGACCTAAATAGTATTATAGACAACATTGAAAATCCGGATGATAAACTAAAAAATAATACAAAAGATAATAATGATAATAACCAAACAACTAAAGATAAGAATACTACTACAGAAAATAATAACAATAACAATATAAATGATAAAGCGCAAGACAATAATAAAGACAAAACAACAGAGCAATCAAGTGCGATTGATGATATTATATATCCATTATATATTCCAACAGGTACATCATTAATAGATAAAGAAAAAGTATCAAAAACAGATGGAGAGAGAGTAATCCTTACATTTGATGGAGAAAAACCATTTTTATTAGTAGAAGAGACAAGTTCAGTAAGTGATGAATTTAGCATAGTACCAACATTAGGGGAACCATATTTACTAATAGATACAATAGGAGCATTAACCAATAATTCAATTACCTGGTCAAGTAATGGAATAGATTACTACATAGTATCAGACGCTATGAGTCAAATAGAGTTAATTGAAATTGCAAGTTCAATAAGTTCAATACCTACTATGAAATAAACACTTTTGTGTTTATTTTTGTCTTTCTTTGTGCTAGAATTAGTAGTAGGTGATATAAATGAAAAATAAAAATAAAAAAGTAATTGAAAGAAATTTAGGAAATAATTCAACAGAGGCATCAACAATAGTAAAAATAGCAATAGGAGTAATAATAGTATTTGCATTAATCTATTTAATATTTGCAGTGTTAACTGGAGAAATCAAATTAAAGAAAGATAAGAAAACAGAACCAACAATACAATATGTTGAGATTCTAGCAGAAACAACATTCAAACAAAATAGTGATGACTACTTTGTACTATTCTATGAGTTTAGTGGAGATGATGCAAATTTACTTGAAACAATTACTCAGGTATTAGAAAACACTACAAAAACATATAAAGTGGACTTGGATAAAAAATTCAATACTAATTATATAGCAGATGGAGAAGATATAGATAGAACACCTAAAAATATAGATGAACTAAAAGTAGAAAATCCAACTCTAATAAGAATTAAAAATGGAAAAGTAACAAAATTTGTAACTGGTATAGAAGATATTAAGGATTATTCACAAAATTTAGGATAAGAGGTATAAAATGGCAACTGAAAATAATAAAAAGGGAAAAAATTCCAACCGAAAAAAAGTAAATTCAACAAAGAAAAATGTAGCTAGTAATAAAAATAATCATACTAAGAAGAATGTAGCACGCAAAAAAAACGTAAATAAAAGTTCAAACATAGAAAACATACTTAAAGAAGATATTAATATATTTGATAATATTGACAAGAAACAAGATGAAGAAGTATTTAAGCAAGAGGAGCCAGAGGAAGAAGAACAAGTTATTGAAAATGATAACATAGATAAAAAGCAAGATGAAGAAGTATTTACTAGTCAAATAAAGGAACAGTCAAAAAAAGTTCAAGAAAAAAAGAAAAATAAACCAACAGCAAAATTTAATTTATTAGAAGTAGTAATCATAATGGTAATAACAGCGGTGTGTTCAATTACATTAACAATAAAGGTTTCTTATGTGATTAATAAAACATCAAAGAAAATAATGGCTGAGGCAGAACTTTTAGAGTTTAATGAAGCATATCAATCAATTACAAATGAGTATTATGAGAAAATTGATAAAAAAGAATTAATAAATGCGGCAATTTCAGGAATGGTTGATTATTTAGATGATCCATATTCAAAATACTTAGATAAAGATAAAACAGAAGCCTTAAATGAAGAATTAGAAGGCGAATATGTAGGAATGGGTGGAGAAATAACATTCAGAAGAAATGGCGAAATATATATAAGTAAAGTATATGAAAATAGTCCTGCACAAAAAGCTGGTCTAAAAGCAAATGATACATTAATAAAAGTTGGAGATAAAGCAGTAAAAGGAATGACATTAACTGAAGTATCGGCTTTAGTAAAAGGAAAGTCTGGTACTAAAGTAAAAGTAACAATAAGAAGAGATAAAGAAGAAAAAGAATTTGAAATTACAAGAGGCAAAATTGATATACAATCAGTAACAACTAAAATATATGAAAAAAATGATAAAAAAATAGGTTATATTAATATATCAACTTTTGCTAACAATACATATGCACAATTTGAAAAAGCAGAAAAAGAATTAGAAAATAAAAAAGTAGATTCTCTAATACTAGATTTAAGAGGCAATACTGGTGGATATTTAACAAGCGTAACATCAATAGCAGAAATGTTTGTTAAAAAAGGAGATATTATTTATCAATTGGATACAAAAGGGAAGATAGATAAAATTAAAAGCAAAAAGGATCCATCAATAAAACTAAAGGTTGCAGTTTTAGTGAATAAGTCAACCGCATCAGCTTCAGAAATTTTAACAGCAGCATTAAAAGAAAATATAAATGCAGAAGTAATAGGTGTAACAACATATGGTAAAGGAAAAGTACAGAAGACAAGAACACTATCAACAGGAGCAATGATAAAATATACAACCCAAAATTGGTTAACTACAAAGGGAGAAGAAATAGATGGAAAAGGAATTGCTCCTACTGTAGAATTAGAGCTAGACCCAAAATACTACACAAATCGTAAAGAAGCAAACGATAATCAATTACAAAAAGCAATAGAAATGATGAGTAAGTAAAGCACTCATTATTTCTTTTATTTTTATTTAAAAAAAGGGTTGATTTATTACATATACTTGTGATATAATCTACTACGTGTGACTGGCTTAGATGTGTGAGGTTGCCGATACACCAGGTTAAGTTGGTTAATTGGAATCGGGTTACTTACATGGAGCAAGTCTATACTAAGATATAGGCGAAGGGAGGATATGAAATGTCAAATAGAGTTCGTATCAAATTAAAAGCATATGATCATAGAATACTTGATAATGCAGCAACAAAAATAGTTGAAACTGCAAAAAGAATGAATAGTGAAATAAGTGGACCAGTACCACTTCCAACAGAAGTTGAAAAATATACTATTCTAAGAGCTGTACATAAGTATAAAGATTCACGTGAACAATTTGAAATGCGTACACACAAAAGGTTAATTGATATTAAAAATCCAAGCAAAGAGTTGATTGATGCATTAGCTCATTTGGATATACCAAGTGGTGTAGATATTCAAATTAAATTATAATTATAGGAGGAACAAGAAATGAAAGGAATCTTAGGAAAAAAAGTTGGAATGACTCAAGTTTTTACTAAAAGTGGAAAACTAATTCCTGTAACTGTTGTTGAAGTAGAACCAAATGTTATTACTCAAATTAAAACAGTTGAAAAAGACGGATACAATGCTATTCAATTAGCAGCAGTAACTGTTAGAGAAAAAGTTTCTAACAAAGCAAAAATCGGTCATACTAACAAAGCTAACACTGCTCCTAAGCGCTTCTTAAAAGAAATCAGAGGAGTAAATGTTGAAGAATACACTTTAGGTCAAGTAATTGATGCAAGTATTTTTAAAGAAGGGGAAATCGTTGACGTAAGCGGAACAAGCAAAGGAAAAGGTTTCCAAGGCGTTATCAAACGTTACAATCAATCTCGTGGACCAATGGGACACGGATCACAATACCATAGAGGAGTTGGTTCTCTAGGTACAATGTTACCAATGCACGTATTAAAAGGTAAAAAATTACCAGGCCATATGGGAAATGTTGCCTCAACAATTCAAAACTTGGAAGTTGTTGCTGTTGATTTAGAAAACAATGTTATCTTAATCAAAGGAAACGTTCCTGGTCCAAAAAAATCTTTAGTTATGATCAAAACATCAGTTAAAAAAGGTGAAAAAGTAAATCCAGCCGAAGAATTAATCAGCTATGAAATAGTTGAAGAAACAGCACCAGTTGAAGAAGCAACTGAAGAAGTAACTGAAACTACTGAAGAGTAATCATCACAGAAAAGAAACAATAATTAAATTATTAATGTGATGAAAGGAGGAAATAAAATGGTAAAACAAGCAATTGTAAATTTAAATGGCGAAAAAATTAAAGATAGAAAACTTAATGAAAATATATTTGCTATTGAGCCTAATAAAAATGTTTTATATGATGCAATTATTTTAGCTAGAGCATCTTTAAGACAAGGAACTCATAGTACAAAAACTCGTGCAGAAGTAAGTGGCGGTGGAAGAAAACCATGGCGTCAAAAAGGAACAGGTCATGCTAGACAAGGCTCTATTAGAGCTGTTCAATGGAGAGGTGGAGGAATTGCATTCGGACCTACTCCAAGAGATTATTCTAAAAAGATGAATCGTAAAGAAAGAAGATTAGCATTAAAGAGTGCATTAGCAACTAAAGCACCTGATATGATAATTGTTGAAGAGTTAAAACTTGCAACTCCTAAAACAAAAGATATGAAGAATCTTCTTGCTAATTTAAAATTAGACAACACTAAGACTTTAATAATTGTTAAAGAATTAGATGAAAACATTATATTAGCTTCTAGAAACTTAGCTAATATAGCATTAATTGAATCTGGAGAAGTTAATGTGTTAGATTTAATAGCTGCAGATAAAATATTAATCACAGATGAAGCATTAAAAAGTATTGAGGAGGTGCTAGGATAATGGATACAAGATACTTAGAAATTATTAAGGCACCAGTTATTACTGAGAAAAGTGCTAATATGGCTCAAAATGAAGGAAAATATGCTTTCAAAGTTGATCCAAAAGCAAATAAAACAGAAATTAAACAAGCAATTGAAAAAATATTCAATGTTAAGGTTGTTGAAATTTCTACTATAAATGAAAAACCAAAGAAGAAAAGAGTAGGACGTTACAGCGGACTTAGCAATCGTAGTAAGAAAGCTATTGTTAAATTAGCTGAAGGTCAAACTATCGATATTGGATAGAAGGAGGGTTACTTATGGCAATTAGAAATTATAAACCTACTACCAATGGTAGACGTAAAATGAGTACCTTAATAAATACTGAAATTACTACTGATAAGCCAGAAAAAAGCTTAGTTGTAACAATTAAGAAAAATGGTGGACGTAATAATCAAGGTAGAATCACTGTTAGACATAAAGGCGGCGGAGAGAAAAGAAAATACAGAATTATCGATTTTAAAAGAAATAAAAGAGATATTCCTGGTGTTGTAGCTACAATTGAATATGATCCAAACAGAAGCGCTAATATAGCATTAATTAATTATAAAGATGGAGAAAAAAGATATATAATTGCTCCAAAAGATTTAAAAGTTGGTATGGAAATAGTAAGTGGAGAAAACGCTGATATTAAAGTTGGTAACGCATTACCAATTATGAATATCCCAGTTGGTACTGTTATTCATAATATAGAATTAAAACCTGGTAAAGGTGGAGAACTTGCACGTTCTGCAGGAGCATCTGCTCAAATACTTGGACGTGAAGGTAATTATGTAATGGTTCGTTTATCAAGTGGAGAACAAAGAAAAATTCTTGGTACTTGCTATGCAACTATCGGAGAAGTTGGAAATGAAGATTACGAACTTGTTAAATTAGGAAAAGCTGGACGTAGTCGTCACATGGGTATCAAACCTACAGTTCGTGGTTCAGTTATGAATCCTAATGACCATCCACATGGTGGTGGTGAAGGTCGTGCGCCAATCGGACGTAAAGGACCAGTTACTCCTTGGGGTAAACCAGCACTAGGATATAAGACACGTAAGAAAAAAGCATCAGATAAATTAATAGTACGTCGTCGTAATGGAAAGTAAGGAGGAAAAATAAATGAGTAGAAGTTTAAAAAAAGGACCTTACGTTTTCGAAAGATTACTTAAAAAGGTTGAAGAATTAAACAAAAGTGGTAAGAAAGAAGTTATTAAAACATGGTCACGTCGTTCAACTATATTTCCTGCCTTCATAGGACACACTTTTGCAGTTCATAATGGAAAAGAATTTATTCCTGTTTATGTAACTGAGGATATGGTAGGTCACAAATTAGGAGAATTTGCTTTAACTCGTAAATTTGGTGGTCACGGCGATAGTAAAAAGAAATAATGACTAGGAGGAAAATGATATGGAAGCAAGAGCAATCGCAAAAACTCTTAGAGTATCACCTATCAAAACAAGATTAGTTGTTGATTTGATTCGTGGTAAAGATGTTAATGTTGCATTAAGCATATTAAATAATATGAATAAAAAGCCAGCAAGGCTAACAAAAAAAGTATTAAATTCAGCAGTTGCAAATGCCGTTAACAATAATGGCGCAAAAGTTGAAGAATTATACGTTAAAGAAGCAAGAGTAGATGCAGGTCCTGTAATGAAAAGACACATGTTTGATTCACGTAGTCATATAGGACACAATGATAAAAGAACTAGTCACATCGTTATTACAGTGGCTAGTAGATAATCTGTAAGGAGGTTAATATGGGTCAAAAAGTTAGTCCAATTGGACTTAGAATTGGAATAAATAAAGACTGGGAAGCTAAATGGTATGCAAACAATAAAGATTTTTCTAAATGCTTAGAAAGCGATATGGCTATTCGTAAGTTCTTAGATAAAAGATTAAAAGACGCATCTATTAGTAAAGTTGAAATTGAAAGAAACAACAAGAAAACAGAAGTAACTATTCATACATCAAAACCAGGAGTCATCATTGGTCGTGGTGGAGAAGAAATAGAAAAACTTAAAAAAGAAATATCAACAATGGTTGGTGAAAACGTTCAAATATCAATCGTTGACATTAAAAAGCCAGAAGTTGATGCTAATCTAGTAGCACAATCAATTGCAAATCAAATCGAAAACAGAGCATCATTCAGAATGGCTCAAAAAAGAGCAATTAGAAATGCTATGAAGAACGGAGTTAAAGGAATTAAAACTTTAGTTTCAGGAAGATTAGGTGGTGCTGATATGGCACGTAGCGAAGGATATACAGAAGGAACTATTCCTCTACATACATTAAGAGCAGATATTGATTATGCTGCAACAGAAGCTGATACCACTTATGGTAAAATCGGAGTTAAAGTATGGATATACAAGGGAGAAATTCTTCAAGATAAAAAGGCTAAAGGAGGTAATTAATTATGGCACTAATACCAGCAAGAACAAAATATCGTCGTGTTCATAGATTACCTTATGAAGGTCATGCAAAAGGAAACACAACATTAAGTTTTGGTGAATATGGTTTACAAGCAAAAGAGGGAGCTTGGATTACAGCAAATCAAATCGAAGCAGCTCGTATTGCTATGACACGTTACATGAAACGTGGAGGTAAAGTATGGATTAATATTTTCCCACATTTACCATTAACACAAAAACCTTTAGGAACACGTCAAGGTAAAGGTAAAGGTAATGTTGAAAAATGGGTTGCAGTTGTTAAAGAAGGAAAAATAATGTTTGAAATAGCTGGCGTTGATGAAGCAACAGCTAGAGAGGCATTAAGATTGGCATCTCATAAATTACCTATTAGAACAAAATTCGTAATGAAAGAAAATGGTGGTGATACAAATGAAGGTTAATGAAATTAGAAATCTAACCACTGAAGAAATTAATGCAAAAATAAAAGAAACAAAAGAAGAACTATTCAATTTACGTTTCCAACAAGCAACCGGAAATTTAGAGAAACCTTCAAGAATAAGAGAATTAAGACATCTTGTAGCTAGACTTAAAACAGTTCTACGCGAACGCGAGTTAAATGATTAGGGAGGCACTATGGAAAAGGTAAGAAAAGAATTAGTTGGAAAAGTTGTAAGTGATAAAAACAACAAAACTATTACAGTTTTAGTTGAAACTTATAAAAAGCATCCATTGTATGGTAAAAGAGTTAAATACTCTAAAAAATATGCCGTACATGATGAATCAAATAAAGCAAAAGTTGGAGATATAGTTAGAATAGTTGAAACTAGACCACTTTCTGCTACAAAAAGATTTTATTTAAAAGAAATAATAAAAGAAGCAGTTATTTTATAACTCTTAGGTGAAGGAGGATTAATTATGATTCAACAAGAAAGTCGTTTAAAAGTTGCTGATAACTCAGGTGCAAAAGAACTTTTAGTAATTCGTGTACTTGGTGGAAGCAAAGTAAAAACTGGTAATATCGGGGACATAGTTGTTGGTACAATTAAAAAAGCCACACCTAATGGAACTGTTAAAAAAGGTAAAGTTGTAAAAGCAGTTGTTGTTAGAAGTAAATTTGGTGTTAGAAGACCTGATGGTTCTTACATTAAATTTGATGACAACGCATGCGTAATTATTAAAGATGACAAGAGTCCAGTAGGAACTCGTATCTTTGGACCTGTAGCACGTGAACTTCGTGATGCAGATTACATGAAAATAGTATCTTTAGCTAAAGAAGTGCTATAAAGGAGGATATTATGAACTTTAAAGTAGGAGATAAAGTCGTAGTAATTGCTGGATCTAGTAAAGGAAAAGAAGGAAAGATTACTAAAGTTTTAAGAAATGAAAACAAAGTAATCGTAGAAGGATGCAATATAATAAAGAAACATAAAAAAGCAAACCAAAATGAAACTGGTGGAATCTTAGAAATAGAAGCACCAATTCATGCTTCAAATGTTATGATTATCGATCCTAAAACAAAGAAAAGAACTAGAATCGGACATACTATTGATAAAAATAATAAAAAAATAAGAATAACTAAAAAATCAAATGAAAAGATTGATTAGTGGAAGGAGGGTAATGAGATGAACCGCCTAAAAGAAAAGTATTTAAATGAAATTGTTCCAAGTTTAACAAAAAAACACAATTATAAGTCAGTGATGGAAGTACCAAAACTAGAAAAAATCGTTATTAATATGGGTGTAGGAGATGCAACTAGTAATTCTAAATTATTAGAAGCTGCTGTTCATGATCTTGAACTTATCTCTGGACAAAAACCAGTTATAACAAAAGCTAGAAAGTCTATTGCTGGATTCAAAGTAAGAGAAGGACAATCAATTGGTTGTAAAGTTACTCTAAGAGGAGAAAATATGTATAACTTCTTAGATAAACTTGTAACTATTGGACTTCCACGTGTAAGAGATTTCCATGGAGTATCATCAAAAGCATTTGATGGACGTGGAAACTATACATTAGGAATTAAAGAACAATTGATTTTCTCAGAAATTGAATATGATAATGTAGTAAAAGTTCGTGGTATGGATATAGTATTTGTAACAACCGCAAAAACTAATGAAGAAGCCTATGATTTATTAGCAGAACTTGGAATTCCATTTAGAAAGTAATTGGAGGGTAAATAATGGCAAAAAAAAGTATGATTGTAAAAGCTAACAAAAAGCAAAAATTCAAGGTTCGTGAATATACACGTTGTAAACAATGTGGAAGACCACATGCTGTTATGAGCAAATTTGGAATCTGTCGTATTTGCTTTAGAGAATTAGCTTATAAAGGACAAATACCAGGTGTAAAAAAATCAAGCTGGTAATTGGGAAGGAGGATTAATAATGGCTGTAGTAACTGATACAATTGCAGATATGCTAACACGTATTCGTAATGCAAATGCAATGCGTTATACTGATGTTTCGGTGCCTGCTTCAAAAATGAAGATTGAACTTGCTAGAATATTAAAAGAAGAAGGATTTATAAAAGACTATAAAGTTGTTAAAAACGATGCTCAAGGAACTATCGAATTAACACTTAAATATGGAGATAAAAAGGAAAGAGTAATTACTGGATTAAAGCGTATTTCAAAACCAGGATTAAGAGTTTATGCTAAGAGTGATGAAATCCCTAAAGTATTAAATGGATTAGGAATTGCAATAATTTCTACTTCAAAAGGAATCATGACTGATAAAGAAGCTAGACGTCAAAATCTAGGTGGAGAAGTTCTTGCTTATATTTGGTAGTAACGAAAGTTAAGGAGGCCTGAAGATGAGTCGTATAGGAAATAGAAAAATTGAGATTCCTGCTGGAGTTACAGTTGAAGAAAATGAAGGAGTTGTTACTGTAAAAGGACCTAAGGGTGAACTTTCTACTAAACTTGCTAAAGGAATTAGCATCAAAGTAGAAGATAACCAATTAGAACTTACAAGAGTAAACGACACTAAAGAAATCAAATCAATGCATGGAACTATGAATGCAAACCTTTCAAATATGATTCATGGTGTAACACATGAATTCCAAAAAGGTTTAGAGATAATTGGTGTAGGTTACCGTTTTGCATTAAAAGGTAACACACTAGTAATCAATGCAGGATATTCTCATCAAGTAGAAATGGATATTCCAAAAGGAATAACTGTTGAATTAATTAGCAATACTGAAATAACTGTAAAAGGTATTGATAAAGCTCAAGTTGGCGAATTCGCAGCAAACATAAGAAAAGTAAGAAAACCAGAACCTTATAAAGGAAAAGGAATTCGTTATAAAGATGAACACATTCGCCGTAAGGAAGGAAAGAAAGCCGCTTAAGCTAATTAGCTGCTTAAATTAAAATTAAAAATATAAGATAAGGAGAAGTTACTTATGATAAATAAAGTGTCAAAAAATGCTATGCGTCAAGCTAGACATGAAAGAATAAGAAAAGATATTCATGGAACTGTAGCTGTACCAAGATTAAGTGTTTATAGATCTAATTCAAATATCTTTGCACAACTTATTGATGATGAAAATGGCATCACTTTAGTGAGTGCTTCATCAATCGATAAAGAATTAAAATTAGAAAATGGCGGCAATATTGAAGCTGCTACTAAAGTTGGTAAATTATTGGCTGATAGAGCACAAAAAGCTAACATTAAAAAAGTTGTATTTGATAGAGGTGGACATCTTTATCATGGTCGTGTAAAAGCTTTAGCTGAAGCTGCACGTGAGAATGGATTAGAATTCTAATAGGAGGGTATTTATGCAAAATAAAAATAATGACCCAAAAGCAAAAACATTAGAAGAATTAGTTGTCGAAATTAAAAGCGTTGTTAAAGTTAACAAAGGTGGTAGACAAAGAAGATTCTCGGCTACTGTTGTTGTTGGGGATAGAAAAGGTAAAGTTGGATTAGGTATGGGTAAAGCAAACGAAGTACCTGATGCAATCAAAAAAGCTATACAAGCTGCAAATAAAAATTTAATTAAAGTACCTTTAACTGACAATAGAACAATTGCTCATGAAGTAAATGGTGTTGCAGGAGCTGCAAAAGTAGTTTTAATACCAGCTGCGCCAGGTACTGGAGTTATTGCAGGTGGAGCAGTTAGAGCTGTACTAGAACTTGCAGGAGTTCAAGATATTTTATCAAAATCACTAGGATCAAGAACTAAAAATAATATGGCAGCCGCTACAATTAATGCACTAAAACAAATTAAAACACCAGAACATGTTGCACAGTTAAGAGGAAAAACAGTAGAGGAGATTTTGGGATAATGAAATTACATGAATTAGAAAAAAATATTGGTGCAAAACAAAGAAGAAAAATTGTAGGACGTGGACCAGGTAGTGGTCTTGGAAAAACTAGTGGTAAAGGACAAAAAGGACAAAACTCTCGTAGTGGTGGAGGAGTAAATCCAGTATTCGAAGGTGGACAATTACCATTATATAGACGTTTACCTAAGAGAGGATTCTCAAATCATGAATTTAAAATTAAATATGCTACTATTAATGTAAGTGATTTAAATATTTTTGAAGAAGGTACATTAGTAACACCAGCTTTATTAAAAGAAGTTGGATTAGTAAAAAAACAATTAGATGGAATTAAAGTTCTTGGAAATGGAGAAATTAATAAGAAATTAACAGTTCAAGCACATAAGTTCTCAAAGAGTGCTATTGAAAAGTTAGAAGAATCTGGAAGCAAAATTGAGGTGATCTAATATGTTTCAAACAATGAAACAATTATTTGCGCCTACTAACAAAGACTTAAGATTAAGAATACTTTTCACTTTAGGTGCATTAATGATATTTGTTATTGGTACTGGAGTTCAAGTTCCAGGTACTGCCGATGTAACAGTTAATTTAGGATTTCTTGAATTAATAAATGTAATGGGTGGTGGAGCACTAAAGCAATTTTCAATATTTGGTTTAGGAGTTATGCCATACATTACTGCATCCATTATAGTTCAATTATTACAAATGGATATATTTCCATATTTTAGTGAACTAAAGGATGAGGGTCCAGTGGGACGTCAAAAATTAAATCAAATAACTAGATATATGGGTATAATATTTGCCTTTATTGAAGGATTTGCATTTGCATATGCGTTCTTAGGATCAGGTAAAACTACTATGGATTATATGTATGTTGCAACTATATTAACAGCTGGAACAGCATTTCTTCTATGGTTAGGAGACCAGGTTACACAAAAGGGAATTGGTAATGGTATTTCATTAATAATTCTTGCAGGTATTGTTGCTACAATGCCAAGCATGTTTATAACTGCATTTAAAGAATTAATAACTAAAGGTGAATTTGCATTATGGCTTGGTATTTTACTATTTGTATTGTTCGTAATAGTATATTTCCTAATAATAGTAGGAGTTATATTTGTAGAACTTGCAGAACGTAAAATTCCTATTCAATATGCTAATAAGTCTACTAGTGCTTATGGTAATCAATCATTTATGCCAATAAAAGTAAATACAGCGGGAGTTATGCCAGTAATATTTGCTTCAACCTTACTTGCAATACCAGCAACAATAGCACAATTGGTAAAAAATGAAAAGTTTATAAATTTTGTTAATAATTACTTAACTTATACTAAACCTGTTGGTTTTATAATATTTGTTGCACTTATTTTCTTCTTTGCTTATTTCTATACTTACATTCAATTAAAACCAGAAGATTTAGCAAAGAATTTAAAAGAAAATGGAGGATTTATTCCAGGTGTTAGACCAGGTAAGGACACAGAAAAATATATTTCAAATGTCTTATCTAAGTTAACTATAATTGGTGGTGTATTCCTAGTAATAATAGCTGGATTACCAATCATATTCAGTAGTTTATCTGGATTATCTTCAGCAGTAACAATTGGTGGTACAAGTTTACTAATAGTTGTCGGAGTTGCACTTGAAACTTATAAACAACTAGAAGGTAGTCTTGTTTCAAGAAATTATAAGAAGGGATATAGTAGAAGATAATGAAAAATTTGATTTTAATTGCTGCACCAGGTGCAGGAAAAGGGACTTTATCAAAAGATTTACTTGAAAAATATAATTATGTTCATATTTCAACAGGAGATTTATTAAGAGAACAAGTTGCTAAAGGTGATGAACTTGGTAAAAAAATTAACGAAATGCAGACAGCAGGAAAGTTAGTTACACCAGAAATAGTTTACTCTGTACTAGAAAATAAATTAAATGATCCTGCTTGTGATAATGGATATATATTAGATGGATTTCCAAGAAATCTTGAACAAGCAAAAGAATATGATAAGATTTTGGAGAAATCCGGAAGAGATTTAGGAATGGTAATATTAATAGATATTCCTAAAGAAATGTTAGTAAAGAGAATTACAGGAAGATATATGTGTAAAGACTGTGGTGCCATATACAATATCTATAGTGAAGAAATGGCTCCTAAAAAGCCTGGTATTTGTAATAAATGTAATGGTGAGTTATATCAAAGAAAAGATGACAACATTGAATCACTTGAAGTTAGATATCAAACTTACCTAGACAGTACAACACCACTTATTGAATTTTATAAAAATAGAGGGGTGCTTCAAGTAGTAGACGGAAGTAAAGGCCGCGAATATACATTGGAGCAAGTTGAAAAGTTAATTAAAGACTAGGTGAATAAATTGATTAAAATCAAAAGTCAAAGAGAAATTGAATTGTTGAGAGAAGCAGGACATATTGTTTATCAAACACATCAATATTTAAAACCTTACATTAAAGAAGGTATTACCACTGCAAAGCTTGATAGGCTTGCAGAAAAGTTCATAAGAAGCAAAGGTGCAATACCTTCTTGTAAAGGTTATGAAGGATATCCAGCAACATTATGTGTAAGCATAAATGAAGAAGTTGTACATGGAATTCCTGGGCCACGTAAATTAAAAAATGGTGATATAGTTTCAATAGATATATGTGCTTGTTATAAAGGATATCATGGTGATTCTGCATGGACTTACCCTGTTGGTAACATAAGTGCAGAAAAAGAAAACTTATTAAGATATACTAAACAAGCTTTGTTTGAAGGTTTAAAAGAAATTAAACCAGGGGCAAGAATTGGTGATATATCTAATGCGATTGAAGTATATGCAACAGAGCATAATTTAGGCGTAGTAAAGGAACTAGTTGGACACGGTGTAGGAACAGAACTACATGAAGAACCAGATGTACCAAATTATGGTAAAAAAGGGACAGGTCCAGTATTAAAAGAAGGTATGGTTATAGCAGTAGAACCAATGTTAAACTTAGGAACTGCTGATATATACATGTTAGATGATGGTTGGACAATACTTACTGATGATGATAGTCCATCTGCTCATTTTGAACATACTGTTGTTGTTACAAAAGATGGATATGAAATATTAACAGGAGAGTGAAAAGATGGCAAAAGACGATACAATTGAAGTTGAAGGAAAGGTTCTAGAAATCATTCCGGGTGGTAAATTCAAAGTACAATTAGAAAATGGATACATTGTAGAAGCTCACGTTTCTGGTAAAATACGAATGAACTACATTCGCATCTTACCGGGGGATACTGTAATGTTAGAATTATCACCTTACGACTTAACACGTGGGCGTATAACCTATAGGAAATAATAGGAGGGATAAAATGAAAGTAAAAGCATCAGCAAAGAAGATTTGCGCAAAATGCAAAATTGTAAAAAGAAAAGGCAAAGTAATGGTTATTTGTGAAAATCCAAAACACAAACAAAGACAAGGTTAATGAAAGGAAGTGTAAAATATGGCTCGTATTAAAGGTGTAGATATACCTAATGATAAACATGTTGAAATAGCACTAACATATATTTATGGTATTGGTAGAAAAAGATCAAATAAAATTCTAGAAGCAGTTAAAATTGCTCCATCTAGAAAAGTAAGTGATTTATCTAATGATGAATTAAATTTAATTCGTGATGAAATTTCTAAATACAACGTTGAAGGAGATTTAAGACGTGAAGTAAATATGAATATTAAAACTAAGATGGAAATAAATTCATATGAAGGAACTCGTCATAAAAAAGGATTACCTGTAAGAGGACAATCAACAAGAAGTAATGCAAGAACTCGTAAAGGAAAAGGTAAGACTGTAGCTAACAAAAAGAAATAATAATTAAGGTTTAATAGTAAAAGGAGGTCAAAGAAATGGCTTATAAGACTAGAAAAAGAAAAGTAAAAAAGAATGTTCCAGAGGGAATAGCACATATTCATTCAACATTTAATAATACAATTACTACTATTACAGATAAAGAAGGTAATGCAATATCTTGGTCATCAAGTGGAGCATTAGGATTCAAAGGTAGTAAAAAATCAACTCCATTTGCTGCTGGTGTTGCTGCAGAAGCTGCAGGAAAAGCTGCTTATGAAATTGGTATGAGAAAAGTAGAAGTTTATGTTAAAGGTTTAGGTCCTGGTAGAGAAACTGCTATCAGATCACTTCAAACTGCAGGATTAGAAGTAACTGCAATTAACGATGTTACACCAATTCCACATAATGGATGTCGTCCACCAAAACGTCCACGTGGTTAATAATAAAGGAGGTAGTTTCATGGTAGAATTTGAAAAACCAAACTATAAAATAACTGATTATGTAGAAAGTAATTTCTATGGTAAATTTGAACTTGAACCATTAGAGAGAGGATTTGGTATTACTATAGGTAATGCATTAAGAAGAGTAATGTTATCATCTCTTCCAGGAGCTGCAATTAGTAGTGTAAAAATTGAAGGTGCATTACATGAGTTCCAAACTCTTGAAGGTGTAGTAGAAGATGTAACAACTATTATATTAAACTTAAAGAAAATAGTTATTAAAAAACACGTTGAAGAAATGAAAGTAATTCATTTAAACGTAACAAAAGAAGGACCAGTAACTGCTGGAGATATCGAATGTGATAGTGACGTTGAAATAATTAATAAAGACCTAGTAATCGCTAATGTTGCTAAAGGTGGAAAATTAGTTATGGAAATGACTGTAACAAGTGGTAGAGGATATGTTAAGAGTGAAGAAAATAAAAAACTTCTTGATATTAAAAAAGTTGGTGTAATACCAATAGATTCAATTTACTCTCCAATCGAAAGAATTTCATATGATGTTGAAAGTGCACGTGTAGGTCAAGATGAAAGTTATGATAAGTTAATACTAAATGTATGGACTAACGGTTCAATCAAACCAGAAGAAGCAGTTGCATTAGCATCAAGAATTTTAATTGAACATTTTAATATTTTAACTAACTTAAGTAATATTGCAAATGTTACTGGAATGATGATTGAAAAAACAGAAGATCCAAAAGTAAAAGCACTAGAAACTACAATTGAAGATTTGGATTTCTCAGTAAGAGCATATAACTGCTTAAAGAGAGCTGGAATCCACACTCTACAAGACCTAGTAAATAAAAGTGAAAATGATATGATGAAAATCCGTAATTTAGGTAAAAAGTCTTTAAAAGAAGTTTTAGACAAAGTTAGAGATTTAGGACTTGTATTACGTGATGACGACTAGTAGGGAGGAAAATTATGGCATACAGAAAATTAGGTGTTGACAATAAACACAGAAGAAGCATGCTTGCTAATTTAACTAAAGATGTTATAAAGAATGGAAAAATAGTTACAACTGAAACTAGAGCTAAAGAAGTAAGAAAATTTGTTGATAAAATGATTACTTATGGAAAAAAGGGAGATTTAATCTCACGTAGAAAAGCACTAGCATTCTTACAAAATGACACTGAAGCAGTTAAAATTGTTTTTGACGATTTAGCTAGCAAATACGCTAAAAGAAATGGTGGATATACAAGAATCTTAAAACTAGATGAAAGACGCGGAGACGATGCTTTACTAGTAGTTTTAGAACTTGTTGAAGAATAAGACTAGAAATAGTCTTTTTTTGTTCTAATTTTTAATTATCATGCTATAATTGTTTTGAGGAAGAGATAGTATGAAAAAAAGTAAGATGGTTATAGGAAAGACAAAGCAAAAAAATAAGAGCCAGAATAAGGTTAAAACAAAGAAGTCTAATAAATCACGTAAAAAAAATGTGATTAAAACAAAACCTTCTATAAATAATAATGTAAATAAGGTAAAAGAAATCAAAAATGATGTTGAAACTCAAAAAATTGAATCTAATGCTAAGAAAACGACTAAGAAAAGTAAAGTTTTACATATCGTAAAATCTAAATTTAAAACAGTATTAGATAAGATAAAGAGAATCATTAGTAACATAAATGGTAATAAAAAGAAGAAAAAAGTAATATTGATATCTATATTATCGGTATTAATAATTGCTGTAATATTACCAATTATAATTTTTAAAAGAGAACCAATAATATTTACATTTAAATCATTTAATGCAGGAGAAAAGGTAACTTTTAGTGGGACAGAATGGTATGTAATAAAAGATACTGGTATTGATGAGAAGGAAGTAGAGTTAATTAGTAAATTGCCATTTGATTTAAATAGAGATGGTAAAATAGATGAATCCGATACAGTAGAATTTGATACCGAAAACTCAGTTGAATATACAACTGTCGATAAGAATAATATAGGTTATTATATAAATAATGCGGTATTAAATATGATAGAAGAAAAATCCGGAGTAAAAGAAATTAGACTTTTAACTTCAGATGAGTATATAACGCTAAGAGATCAAATGGAATTCGGGTATGATTGGAATGAAGGTAATTGGCTAGCAAGTGAAAATACAAAAACATGGTGGTTAAGAACTTCAAAATATAGTCATATATATGTGGTAACAGAAAGAGGAAGCTATATGTTAGATGAGGCAACAAATAAAAATTATGTAAGACCCGTTATTAAAGTATTGAAAAATTATGTAAAATAGACTAGACACAAAATAAAAAATATTGTAAAATTTAACTTGTGCATTTTGTTTAAACTTGATAAATAAAAAAATAAAACGATCCACTTTTAATGAGGTTCGTTTTTTGGCGTATAAAGGAGGTTTTATGAGTAGTATAAGTGAAAAAGACTTGCTAGAAGAAAAAGAAAGACTTAATCAAACAAAAAAAGTAATCAATGAAAAAATTTCTGATTTGGGACAGCAATTATATGACAAAGAGGAAAAAATTCAAGAGTTCCAAAAATTTATGTGGGATGCAAGGCATGATATGGACCCACAAGAAATGAAAAGCATGGTTGCAATTAATGATGTAGAAGTAAATATCGCATTAAGTAAGGGAAAATATTTTCAAAAATTATTTAAAATTCAAAATAGTCCATACTTTGGCGCAATAACATTTAAAGATAGTGATTCTGATACCGAAAAAATTTATATAGGATTAACTCATCTAGAAGATGGAGAAAAACATCTAATATATGACTGGAGAGCTCCAGTATCATCACTATTCTACGATTATGGAGTAGGACCTGCAAGGTATAAAGCACCAAAAGGTTTTATAACTGGTGACATAACAAATAAAAGACAATTTAAAATAGAAGAAGGTAAATTAATAAGAGTATTTGATAATAGTTTAAATGTTGATGATGATATACTACAAGAAGTACTATCGAATTCATCAAGTGAAAAAATGAAAAACATTGTTAACACAATTCAACAAGAACAAAATCAAATAATAAGAAATGTGGAAGATAAAAACCTAATAGTTCAAGGTATTGCTGGTTCGGGTAAGACATCGGTTGCACTTCATAGGATTGCATTTCTTTTATATAAAATTGAAAATTTACAATCAAACAATGTATTAATTTTCTCACCAAACCAAGTATTTTCAGAATATATTTCAAACGTTCTACCAGAACTTGGCGAAGACAATACAATGCAAACCACATTTAGTGATTTTTTAACTACGTTTATTTTTGAGTACAAAGATGTTGAATCATTCACAAATTTTGTGGAAAGATATTATAAGTATAATGAACCAAATAAAGAATTGGTAAAATATAAACAAAGTGATGAAATAATTGATCACATTAATAAATATGCAGAAGCATTTGTTAATAATATTACCTTTACAGATAAAATATCAACACATGATTTTGAAATATCAAAAGAAGAATTAAATTACTTATTTAAAGACAGATACTCTAAGTTTAATCTCTATGATAGAATAGATGCAATCTGTGAAAAACTATGTTATCTATATTACAAAGGTAAGAAAACAGCTAAAAGTAAAATTAGGGCACTATTAAAAAGAACAATGAATGTAGATATAGATTATAAAAAAATATATATGGACTTTTACACAAGTGAGTATTTCATCAACAATTATAATGGGAAAATATTACCAGAAGATATAAACTATTTAAAAAATAATAAAATAATTAAATATGAAGATGCTTGCTTATTTGTATACATTAAAGGCTTATTAGAAGGATTTGGATACAAAGGAAATATTAAAGAAGTTGTAATAGATGAAGCACAAGACTATTCATTTCTTCAATATAAGATAATTAAACAAATATTTAAATCTGCAAGTTTTACTATTCTAGGTGATGTAAATCAAACTATTAATCCATATTATATGTATGAAAGCTTAAATAAATTAAGTGAGATATTTGAAGATACTAAGTATCTAGAATTAACAAAAACATATAGATCAAGCCCTGAAATAATTGAATATACTAATAAAATATTAAATTTAAACCATGTATCCGCTATAAGAGATAAGAGTAATAGAGAAATATTATTTAGAGAAGAAAAAAATAACTTATTAGAATTATTAACTAATGATATTGAAACACTATTTAAACAAAACTTAAATGTATCAATTATCACAAAAGATGATAAAGAAGCTAAAAAAATATATGAACTACTTAAAGATAAATATGAATATATTTCACTTGTAAACTCTAACACAGTTGAGTTTAGTAAGAAACTTTTAGTAATCCCATCATATGTTTCAAAAGGACTAGAATTTGATTCTGCAATAATATATACAGAGAAAGACAATAAATATACAAAAGATGAAAAGAACTTGTTCTATGTTGCTTGTACAAGAACACAACATCAATTAATAATTTATAATCAATAAATTTAGGAAAATAACATTATATCCACTATAATAATAATGAGTGATGGTAATCGAATAGATTATGAAAAAATTATTATTGGCTTTAATGTTATTTTTTGTTAGTATTACAGGAGTTTATGCTTCTAATTATGATGATGCATTCTATGGTGCCGAAAAAATAAAAGATATTTATATAAAAAAGGTGAGTAAAGATAAAACACAGGCAAAACAACCACAGTTTATAAGAAAGAAAAGTGATGATGGAATAGGTTATTGTACTGAACCATTTGAAGTAATGAAGTATAATGAAAACTATAAGTCATATTCAGAAAATCAAGAAAAGCATTTAGGAATAAGTAAACAAGCTTGGGATAAGATAACTAAAATTGCATATTATGGATATGGATATAAAAATCATAAAGAAGATAAATGGTATTCAATTACCCAAATTATGATATGGAGAGTAATTGAACCGGATGCAGAATTTTATTTCACAGATAAGTTAAATGGAAAAAAGATAGATATATATGATAAAGAAATAAAACAGATAGAAAAATTAGTAGAGCAGCATAATAAAGTACCAAGTTTTTCATTTGATGATTTAACATTTTCCATAAATAGTACAAATACTCTAACTGATTCAGGAAAAGTATTAGAAGATTATGAAATTGAATCCAAAAGTGATAATATTGATGTTAAAATATCCGGAAATAAAATGACAGTAACAACACATGATGAATCAGCTTCTTTTATAAAATTAAAAAGGAAAGAAAACTATAATAGACCAAGTGTAGTATTTGTAGATAATAAACATCAAAATATAATGACACCAGGTAAAATTTCTAAGATAGATATTACCATTAAAGTTAATGTAAAAAGTGGAACAATAAAAATAAATAAATTAGATTTAGATACAAATAAAAAATTTCCACAGGGAGAAGGAGCTTTGATAGGAAGTGTATATAATATCTATGATTCAAATAATAAAATAGTGGATACACTAGTAATAGATAATAATTATGAGGCAACATCTATTAAATTACCATTTGGAAAATATATTATAAAAGAATCAAAAAGTATGCAGGGATATAAATTAGATTTAAATGAATATGAGGTTGTTTTAGATAAAAATAATACAGATAAAGAGTTAAATCTTAAAAATGAAGTATATAAGGGAAAAATAGAAATATATAAGTATTATGATGAAAAGCTAGAAGAGGGTGTATCATTTGAAATATATAATAAAGAGGGTAAAAAAGTAAAGGTAGTGACAACCGATAAATTTGGTAAAATAGACATTACTCTTCCATATGGAACATATAAATTTCATCAGCTTAATAGTATGAAAAACTATAAATGCGTAGATGATTTCACCGTGAAAATAGATGAAGCTACAAAAGTAAAGAGATTTGATCTTCATGATGAAAAATTCTCAGCGAAGATAATAATAAAAAAGAAAGATTCTCAAACAGGAGAAAGAATAGTAAATGGTGCTATATTCAAAATATATGATATCCAAGAAGAAAAGTATTTAACAATTGATCATAAAGATGAATTCATAACCATAAATGGAATAATAGAAATAGAGAATCTATCTGCAGGGAAATACTATATCGAAGAAATAAAAGCACCTGCAGGATATAAACTAAATAAGAATAAAATCTATTTTGAAGTAGATGATGAAAATGAATTTAAATATGAAGGTGAAATTCCAGTACTTGAAATAAATATAAACAATGAAAAAGAAAAAGAAGAAGTAGTACCCAAAACAGGAATAAGTTTCATAGAAAAAGACATTTATATATTAGAAGAAGATAAAAGAAAAATTAAACTAACAAAATAAAAAGGTTTGAAGGAAATTTCAAACCTTTTACTTTACTCTATAACAAGTGGATTAAAGTTAACAATTGCATCCACAAGTTTTGGATGTTTAATAACAAAATGTATAATTGGGTTAGCAGATTTTGATAATATAACATGATGCTTTCCGACCATAGTTATGTTAATATTTTTAAACGTTTTATAACTATTAGTTATAACTTTATAATTTTTATTAATATTTGAATACTGAATAGTTAACTCAAAATGTTTAATAAAATCTTCATATGTATATTTAATTTTTTTATCATAAAATATATTCTCAGTTGATAAAGCAATAGAATCATCTAAAAACTCTTCCATAGTAGGTTTATAAATAACATCAGTGATAGTACTGTTGGTAAGTATAGAAGTCATGTATTCTTTTTCTTCATTCCTATATTCAATAATAGTATTAATATCATCCTGAGAAATATTGTTATCATTTAATATTTTAATAAGTAACTCATCCGAAATAGTGAAAAGTGGAAGAGAAGAAAATATTCTCTTTCTATCAAGAATAATCTCACTTTCATTAATTAAAAATGCTTTAAATGCAGATTTATTGTCTTCTCTATAGATTTCCATAAGTGGGTTAGCTTTATTTAAAAGCAGACTCGCTTTTTCTTTATAATATACTAATTCTTTATTATTATTTGTTAAATAATATTTTCCCTTATCATGAAATCCTTTAATACATTCTCCAGTAAGAGCTACAGCACCAGATACGTAATTTAAGTGATTATAAACACTATTTTTAACTTCTTTTAAATAATACGGAGATATCTGACCAGTCATATAAATCGGTATCCAACTTTCAAGTCCAAGCATCATTTCTTTAAAAGGTCTATCTAAATTATGAATTATATTTAAATGAAGACCTTTTTTTAGTGACATTGCAATCGCAAACATCCATTTTTTCCCAAAATCTAAATCTTTTGCCATATCTTCCATAGATTTTGATAAAACAGTAGCTTTAAAGAAATCGAGTTTTCCCTTTTTTATTTCTTCAACGCCATAATAATTTTTTGATTCAACTATATAAAATGGTAGGGAAGGAACATTCAATTCATCAAATTTTATTGCCTTAATATAATCATTTAAATCAAACTTATCTAAGTTAGTTAAAAAGTCATTAATATAATTTTTATCCTTAGTGTGATAATTACTAACAAGATAATTATATATTCTATGAAATAATTTATCACTGGTGTTTATCTCATCTTCAGTAGAATCTAGCACAGTTAAAAGTAAGTCTTTATATATAGGAGAATTATACTTATAGACTATATAATTAGCAACTTTTGTGGAAAAATCCTTTGGATCAGAAGGCTTTGTTTTTCCATTTTTAATTCTAGAAATATGTGATGCATCAAATACGATATATTTGGACATGTCCTTTGTATTAATATTAAGTATGGAAATTTGATTGTTTAGAAATTTACGATTTCACAAGGTATTAAAATATTTCATAATAGGTGGAGGAACATCACTTTTTGTTGCGATATTGTATTATTCATTACCATTCTTTGAACAAAAAACTGCAACACTAAATTTTTTTTTTTTTGGGGGGGGGAGCACTTATGTATGTAAAAGGCTTTGATAAATTAGATAAAAAGCATTTAAACGGCAAAAGCTTCCTATTAATTTGCATAATACCATTAGTATTACATTGGTTCTGGGATTTACCTATTCAAGCACCATTCGAACTATTTAGAGTAGGTCTAACAACAGCAGCATGGATAGTAATAATATACTTTATAAATTTAGGACTAAAACAAATAGATGATGCTAAAAAGTTAGAAAAAGAACAAGTTAAAAAATAAAAAAATTGGGGTTTTCAAAAAACCTCAATTTATTTTTTTTCTAGTTTCTTTTCAATCAAGTGGATTATATAATACATAAAGTAAGATAATATTCCTAAAATAACAACAGATGCAATAACAAGCTTTATATTAAAAATTTGCGAACCATACATAATAAGGTAACCAAGTCCTTCTTTTGAAACCAATAATTCACCCATTATAACACCAATTAAAGACATACTTATATTTATTTTAAAATTATTTATTATATTAAGTAAATTACTAGGAATTATAACCTTCTTATATATTTGCCATTTACTAGCTTTAAATGATTTCATAAGTGTTATAAATGAGCTATCTGTGTTAACAAAACTACTATAAATATTAATTATACTAATTATTGAGCTAATCATAAGTGCCATAAATATTATTGAATTAATTCCGGCACCTACCCAAATAATAATTAAAGGACCCAAGGCTACTTTAGGCAGTGAATTAATAACAGTAAGATAGGGATCAACTACCTTAGCAAGTGTATCATTCCACCATAATATAGAACCAACAACTATTCCAATTACATTTGCTAACGCAAAGCTAATAAGTGTTTCATAAGTAGTAATCCAAATATGATTAAATAAACCATTTTTATGGTATAAATCCATAAGACATTTATAAACATTAGATGGAGAAGAAAATAAGAAAGTATTAATTATATTTTTACGAGCTAGTATTTCCCATGCAGCCAGAAATGAAATTATTATTAAAACTTGGAAGAATAAAACAAACAATTTTTTTCTTTTTCTTTTCTTTAGAAATAGTAAGTGTTCCTCACTATAAGTGTACATCTAGGTCCCTCCAAATCTTATCATAATAGTAATTAAATTCCTTACATTTTCTATTATTTATAGGAGTAGAACTATCTGTTAATTTTATGTCATATATGCATTTAACTCTAGCAGGTCTTTTTGATAATACAACAATTCTATTTGAAAGACTAATTGCTTCTGCAAGGTCATGAGTAACCATAATAGCGGTTTTTCCCTCATTTTTGATAATTCTATATAAATCATCAGAGAGTGCAAGTCTAGTCACGTAATCTAAAGCCGAAAATGGTTCATCAAGGAAAAGTATATCAGGATTAGTCGCAAGTGTTCTAATTAAAGCAACTCTTTGTCTCATTCCCCCAGAAAGCGAATCTGGATATTTATTCATAAAATCCTTTAACCCATATGTCTCTAGAAGTCTTATAACTCTTTTTTTAGAAGTATCATTTAAAGTATTTGTAACCTCTAATCCAACAAGACAATTCTCAAGTATCGTTCTCCAAGGAAATAAGGAATCCTTTTGAAGCATATAACCAACCTTTAGGTTCTTATCTAATAATATATCCCCACCTGATTTTTCCTCTAAACCCGATAGGATTGATAATAAAGTTGATTTACCACAACCAGAAGGTCCAACAATAGAAACAAATTCTTTGTCTTTGATCAATAGACTAATATTATCTATTGCAGTTATTTCACTATTTTTATCGTGATAAATTTTTTTCAAATTACTAATCTCTAAAATTTTATTACTTGCATTAGTCATTACTATATATTAAGTCACTATATTCAACCATTTTTTCTAATTCACCAGATGCAATCATAATCTCTTGTAAATGATCAAATGACTCCTTAGTAAAATTAGTTGCCTTAGGCCAAGTATCTTGTTTTTTATATCTTTCTATTACCTTAGTTAAATCCTTTAAAGAAGTGTCAGGGAAAAACTCCAAGATAGATTTAGCAATCGTTTCACTATCATTTTTATGAACAAAATCAAGTCCCTTCTGAACAGCATTAGTAAATTTTTCAATTATGTCTTTATGACTATTAATGTAACTGATTTTAGCACTATAAGAAGTATAAGGTACAACTCCACCTAATTCACCAATAGATGCAACAACATATCCATATCCTTGTTGCTCTATTTCAAGTGCAGTAGGTTCAAATAAAGTAACAAAATCACCATTGCCTCCAATAAATGAACCACCCATTGCCGCAAATGCAATACTAGTATCAATTGTTAAGTCAGTTTTAGGATTTATGCCAGCACCTCTTAATGCCCATTCAAATGTCATTTCAGGCATACCGCCAGCTCTTCCTCCTATTACCTTTTTGCCTTTTAAATCATCAAGTTTAAAGTTGTCTATTTTTTCTCTAGAAACCAAGAAACTTCCATCTTTTTGAGTTAATTGTGCAAAAGTTTTTAAATAGTCTTTTTCTCCGCCATTATATACATAGATTGTTGCCTCACTTCCAGAGAATCCAATATCAACATCACCTGAAAGTACCGCAGCAGTAACTTTATCAGCACCTGGAGTTAAAGTTAAATCTATATCTAATCCTACATCTTCAAAATATCCTTCACTAATTGCTGCATATTGTGGTGCATAGAAAATACTGTGTGCAACTTCAGCAACTTTTATCTTAGTAAGTTTACTATTTTTTGAATTAAAATCAAAAATAACAGCGCAAACTAAAATAAATAATCCCAAAATTGCAATAATGGTAATTATTCTTTTTTTCATAATAACCTCCTCGTATAATAATTACATTTTATTATACGCAAAGACTTATCTTGTGTGAAAAAAGAAAAGCCCTAAAGGTAATTTTTAATTACGCTTGGACTTTTACTAACTAAGTAACACTTAGAAAATGAACTACCTAATTCTACTTTTAACTTATTAACTTCATCACTATTATTGATTATCCCAATAAATATTTCACATCCATCACTTAATTTTTTTGCTATCTCTTCTTGATTAACCCAAAACATGTCAACCACATAAAAATCAAAAGAATAATTCCAACTAGCTTTGTTAGTAACCTTAACCCCGATTTTCGCATTAATATCAGATTCTAATAAAGCCTCTGTGATATCTTTTGACTTAGAATAAAGATAAATATTCATATTAGACTTACTAACAAAATTCTTAATATAATTAACAACATCATTATTTTTATAACCACATCCAATTATATTTATTAATACTATAGTATCAGGATTACAATATTCATTTAATTTATCCAGTAAAACTAAATGATTTCTTTTTATTTTAGAACCACTATTAATAGATAAAATATCATTATATGAAGCACAATTTATATATTCCTTATCAATCCCCATATTCATTAATAAATATTCATCAGACAAAACAACCTTATTATCACTAGTTAGATATGCATCAACCATAATACCATCAATAAATTTAGCTTTGTCTGCTAGTAAAAAACTTTCTTCAGAAAAACTAGGGGAATTCTTAGAAGGCATACCACCATAAGCAATTATATTTGGCAAAACTATCATCTCCTTATGAATAATTATATGAAATAACTACAAAAAAAATCTCATATATGATAAAATATAATAGTAGTGTGGTGGTAAAATGAATATAACTAATGAGATGATAGAAAGAGCAATAGAAATGTCAAAAGCTAATATTGAAATGGAAGATGATGTTAAATTAACAAAAGATAATATAGATGATACAAAAAAAAGATTAATAAAACAATTTAATTTAGGGGGTAATATTAATGGACAACAATTGGGACAAATACATAATAGAGGGAACTAATGTATTAAAAAATAAACTAGGCATAACTGACAAAGAAACCCTTGAACAAAAAGAAAAAGAATTAGTTCTTCCACATCTTGCATTTTTACATCTAAATCCAATACTAACTGTTCCGAGTGCTGAAGGCTTAAAAGATATACACCAATTTCTATTTTCCGATTTATATTCATGGGCAGGTCAGTATAGAACTTGTACATTAAGAAAAAATACATATAATTTTACAGATCCAAGTTTAATAGAGGAAGAATTAAAAAGTGTAATAGAAAGATATTCAAATGAAATAGATAGGGTGCAAACAAAAGATGAGTATGCATTTGTACTTGCACCATTTTATTATGATTTAATAAGAGTTCATCCATTTAGAGAAGGTAATGGGAGAAGTATAAGAGAATTTTTAAGAGAAGTAGTACTATTAAAAAATAAGACTCTTCCTTTTGAAGTAGAACTTGATTATACAAAAGTCGATAAAGAAAATATGTTAAAAGGTACCGCATATAGATACTTTTTTCCAAGCATGTTAGAACTAGAATTTTCAAAAGGACTAGTACCATTAGAAAAAGAAAAAAAGAATACTAAATAAGTGAGGTAATTATGAAGATAGATGATTTAAATAAAGAACAACAAAAAGCGGTTTTATCATGCAGTGGACCACTTTTAATTCTTGCAGGCGCAGGAAGTGGGAAAACAAGAGTACTAACAACAAAAGTAGCATACTTAATAGAAAACTTAGGAGTAAATCCATATAATATTTTGGCAATAACATTTACTAATAAAGCAGCTAAAGAAATGAGCGAGAGATTACTTTCAATGATAGGTGAAATATCAAAAAAAGCACAAGTATCAACATTTCACTCATTTGGACTTAAAATTCTAAGAGAAAACTATTCATATCTAGGATATAATTCAAATTTTACAATAATAGATAGTGATGATACATTAACTATAATTAAGAGAATTTTAAAAGAAGAAAACTTAGATAGTAAAATATATAATCCATCCGCAATTAAAAATAAAATAAGTGGTTGTAAAAATGAACTTGTAGAGCCAAACGAATATGAAAAATATGCTGCAAGTGATTTTGAAAAAGTAGTACTAAAGATATACGAAAAGTATCAAAATAAGTTAAAACAAAATAACTCAGTAGATTTCGATGACTTATTAGTATTACCGATCAAATTATTTAAATCACATAGTGAGATATTAGATGCATATCAAGAAAGATTTAAATACATATTAATAGATGAGTATCAGGATACAAATAAAGCACAATACGTACTTACAAAACTAATCAGTTCAAAGTATAGAAATATATGTGTTGTTGGAGATGTTGACCAATCAATATATGGTTTTAGAGGAGCAAACTATAGAAATATTCTTAACTTTGAAAAAGACTACAAAGATGCAACTACAATAAAACTAGAACAAAACTATAGATCAACAAATACAATACTAGAAGCTGCAAACTCAGTTATAAAAAATAATAAAGAAAGAAAGTCAAAAAACCTTTGGTCAGACAAAGGAAAAGGTGAAAAAATAACATACTTTAGAGCGTTTAATGAAAGAGATGAAGCATTCTATGTAATAAGAGAAATAAAAAAATTGTTATCAAATGGTATAAATTATCAAGATATTGCAGTTTTATACAGAACAAATGCTCAATCACGTATTATGGAGGAAGAATTACTAAAAGAAAATCTACCATATAGAGTAGTAGGTAGTTTCTATTTCTATAGTAGAAAGGAAATAAAAGATTTAATCGCATATTTAAGACTTATATATAATGAAAAAGATGACATAAGCTTACTTAGAGTTATTAATTCTCCAAAAAGAGGAATAGGTAATAAAACGGTAAATAGCTTAATAAATATTGCTGCAATAGAAAATAAAAGTATTTATGAAGTAATTTCATCAGGAAAAGAATTAGAATTCAAAAAAATAATTGAGAACCTAAAAGAAATATCAAAAAATATAACATTAACTGAACTTGTTGATAAAGTATTAGATGTTACTGGAATGAGAAGCGAATACAAGGCAGAATCTTCACTTGAAGCTGATATAAGATTAGAAAACTTAGAGGAGTTTAAATCGATTACTAAAGCATTTGAAGAACAATATGGATTGGTATCTCTAGAAGATTTCTTATTAGAAATAAGTTTAGTAAGTGATGTAAACGAATATAAAGATGATAAAAATAGAATTAGTTTAATGACAGTACATTCTGTAAAAGGACTAGAATTTGATTATGTATTTGTAATAGGGCTTGAAGAAGGAATATTTCCACATATAAATTCTTTATTAGACAATAATGAAGTAGAAGAAGAAAGAAGACTAATGTATGTGGCAATAACACGTGCAAGAAAAAAACTTTATTTAGTAAACGCAAAAATGCGTACTCTATTTGGTAGAGAACAAGCAAATCCATCAAGTAGATTCTTATCAGAAATAGATGATAAATTAATAGATAAAGCATTCACAGAAAAAGAATTTAATAAACAAGAAAAGATGAAGAAAGAGGAACACTTTAGAAAAGAAGACGTTGATTACCAAGTTGGAGACTATGTATATCATGAAATATTTGGACAAGGAAAAGTAGTAGAAGTAACAAATACACTTGTTTCTATAGCGTTTAAACATCCATATGGAATAAGAAAATTAATGAAAAATCACAAAAGCTTAAGCAAAATTAATTAATGAGGCGATTATATGAAAGAAAGATATGATGAACTAATTAAAATAATAAATGAAGCAGATTACAACTATCATACATTAGATAATCCAACTATTACCGACCAAGAATATGATAAATATTTAAGAGAATTATTTGAACTAGAAATAGCTAATCCGTCCCTTAGAAGAGATGATTCACCAACTGTAAGAGTAGGTGGAAAAGTATTAGATAGTTTTAAAAAAGTAACACACGCTATACCTATGCTATCATTAAGTAATGTATTTAATGAATCAGAAATAATCGCATTTGATAGTAGAATTCGAAAAGAAAATATAAATCCATCATATGTATGCGAATTGAAAATAGATGGTTTAAGCGTATCGCTTCATTATGAAAAAGGAAAACTTATTACTGCCGCAACAAGAGGAGACGGAGTAGTAGGGGAAGATATAACTGAGAATGTTAAGACTATAAAGACAATACCACTTACTCTACCAAAAGAAATAGATATAGAAGTACGTGGTGAAATCTATATGAGTAAGAAAGTATTTAATAAATTAAATAAAGAACGAGAAGAACTAGGACTTAATTTATTTCAAAATCCTAGAAATGCTGCCGCAGGTTCTATTAGACAATTGGATTCAAAAATAGCCGCATCAAGAAAATTAGAGTCATGGATATATCACTTACCTAATCCCGAAGATTATGGAATCACAACTCATTATGCCGCACTTGAGTTTATGAAAAGTTTAGGCTTTAGAGTTAATCCTAATAATAAACTTGTGACTGGTATTGATGAAGTACTACAATTTATTGAAGAACAAAAATTATCAAGACCAACACTTCCATATGAAATAGATGGAATTGTAATAAAACTTAATAATATAATGGATCAAAAGAAAATGGGATTTACAGCTAAATACCCTAAATGGGCAACTGCGTATAAATTTCCCGCAACGGAAGTACTAACTAAACTAACTGATATAGTATTCACGGTAGGAAGAACAGGGCAAATAACTCCAAATGCAGTATTAGAACCTGTAATAGTACAAGGTTCAACCATAAGAAGGGCAACACTTCATAATGAAGATTATGTAATAGGAAAAGACTTAAAAATAGGAGATACAGTATCTATTAGAAAAGCCGCAGATGTAATCCCAGAAGTTGTAAGAGCTCTTCCTGAAAGAAGAGATGGAACAGAAAAAGATTTTGTGATGATAAAAACATGTCCAATTTGTAACAGTCCACTAATCAAAAAAGAAGGACAAGTAGATTACTACTGTATGAATCCAGGATGCGATGCAAGAAAAATAGAAGGATTAATTCATTTTGTAAGCAGAAAAGCAATGAATATAGATGGACTAGGCGATAGAATTATGGAAGATTTCTATAATATGCATTTTATAAATAATTTTGTAGACATATTTAAATTATCTAACCATAAAAAAGACTTAATAGAATTAGAAGGATTTGGAGAAAAAAGTGTTGAAAACATTTTAAATGCAATAGAAAAGAGTAAATCATCATCACTAGAAAAGTTTATTTTTGCATTAGGAATTCCAAATGTAGGTGAAAAAACTGCTAAAATACTTGCTAAGAAATTTGAAACCATGACTAATTTTATGAATGCATCATTTGATGAATTAAAAGACATTTATGATGTTGGGGAAATAATCGCAAAAAGTATAATAAATTATTTCAATGTAGACTATAATAAAGAACAAGTTTTAAAGCTTATAGAAATAGGTGTTAATGAAAAATGTTTATTATCAAAATCTATAGAGGATGAAAACTTTACTGACAAAACCTTTGTAATAACAGGAACATTAAGTAAAGCTCGTGATGAAATAAGAGAAAAAATTGAATCATTAGGTGGTAAAGTAACAGATTCTGTTAGTAAAAAAACATCTGTTGTAATAGTCGGGGAAAATCCTGGAAGTAAATATGAAAAAGCGCAAAAATTAGGCATAGAAATTTGGAATGAAGAAAAGCTTAATGAAATGTTGAATAATTAATAAACAATTGTAGATAATATTAATGGTGATAATATGAATAATTTAAGAAGAGAATATCTTCTGGGTAAGAGATATTATCTAAAAGTATTACACCATAATAAGAAATCCACTGTGGTTAGTCCATAGTGGATTTTTAAATACAGATTTATATTACTTGAAATTAATATACTTGATTTGTATAACGAAATTATGAGTAGAGGTATATTATGAAGAAAAAATATTTTGTTTCTGGTTTAGTAGTGGCGGTCATATTACTAATTGTATTTTTAGTAAAGGGAATGTATCCTTTTGGAAAAAATTATATAATGTGGGGAGATATGTATGAACAAATAGTTCCAATGTACTATAATTTTTATGATGTTATACGCAATGGAAAGTCTATATTGATTGATTATATTGGAGGCGTCGCATCAAGTTTTATTCCTAATTTTTCAAGTCCATTTACACTCTTAGTTTTACTATTTAAAAGAAGCAATATACCAAATGCAGTAAATATTATTATCTTATTAAAAATAGTATTATCAACAGTTACTTGTAACTATTTTCTAGATAAAAGTTTAAAAAATTAGATGATTTTTATAAATGCTTCTTCAGTATTATTTATGGACTATCTACATATAATTTATCTCTATATGTAATAACTGGATGGATTGATATTTTATATAATTCCACTATTTATATTTATCCTATCATTTATATAAATGCATAAAAAATAGACAACTTCACTTTTGATTGTCTATTTTTATACCTTGATATGTATCTCTTCTTGCCATTTCTTTATCTATTTCATTTAATACACAGAATTTCTTAATAAGCCAAGTAGGTTCGATTAACTCATTAGGGTCAGGGTCACCTGTAATTCTATTTATTACAATATCACTTCTTAATAGTTCTAATTAATCACAAACAATATCAACATATTCATCTCTTGTTAGAACGTGAAAATGTTTCTCCGAATATAGTCTAGCAAGTGCAGTATCAGAGACTATGTGAAGCATATGAATTTTAATACCCTGAATATCTAATGTATTTAAATATTTAATTGTATCAAGCATCATTTCTTTGGTCTCATAAGGAAGTCCATTTATAATATGAACAACAACATTAATATTTCTATCTCTAAGTGATTTAACACATTCATTGAAGCAAGATAATGTATGACACCTATTTATAAGTTTGGAAGTCTTATCATGTATTGTTTGAAGTCCTAATTCAACAGTTAAATAAGTTCTTTTAGATAATTCTTCTAAGTAATCTATACATTCAGGACTTATTGCATCAGGTCTAGTTGCGATCGAAAGTCCAATAACATTATCAAATTTTAAAACACTTTCATACTTTTCCTTTAAAACTGGCAAAGGTGCATATGTATTCGTATTAGCCTGAAAATAAGCAATGTATTTAGCATTAGGCCATTTTTTAAGCATTTTATCTCTAATGGTGGTAAACTGAACATCTAAAGGTTCATTTAAATCTCCTGCAAAATCACCACTACCTAGTTTTGAACAATATATACATCCACCATATCCAACCTTACCATCTTTATTAGGACAACTAAAGCCACCATTTAAGCTAACCTTAAAAACTTTACAACCAAACTTCTTTTTATAAAAGTAATCAAGTGTGTAATACCTTTTATTTGAATCTGAATATTTAAATTTATTCATAAAACCACATCCGGGAGTATTATAACAAAATGATTAAATAGTGTAAATAAAGTGATAAAAAAAATAAGAAAAATTTACTAGAAAGTATTGAATATATTTATTAAATTTACTATACTATATTTAATATTTATTTACTTAAAGAAGTAGTAATATGTAATATTTATCAAAGAGAGTTGCGTTTGGTGTAAGCAATATAAATATACTTATGAACTTGTCTTTAATAATAGTAAAATGTAAACCTGCATTAAAGGTCTAGAGTGCATAGTTTAACTATGAATTAAGGTGGTAACACGGTAATGCGTCCTTATGATGTATTATCGTGTTTTTTTAAGGAGGAAATATGATATATCTTATATTTACAATTATATTTATATATATAATGTACTACATCTGGATAGTAATTCACTACAACAAGCGTGGTGAAAGAAAAGGAAAAAACAAGAAAAAAAATAATAAGCAAAAAATGCCTGCGGAAGTAGAATATTTTGTTACTAAATACAAAGTAGATTTATCCAAAATAAATTTTAGATATTTTCTACAACTGATGGGTTTAGTTGTAGCGTTTGACCTATCAATAGTAGTAACAATAATTACTTATATAAAAACACTCTGGATACAATTACTAGTTGGTTTTGTACTGACACTACTAGTATCATTAACTAGTTTTCATATATTAGGAAAATATTTTAAAAAGAAAGGATTGACAAAAGATGTATAATTTTAAAGAAGTAGAAAAAAAATGGCAAAAGTATTGGGATGATCATAAAAGCTTTAAAGCAATAACAGGAGAGAAAGATAAAACTCCATACTATATATTAGTTGAGTTTCCATATCCATCTGGTACTGGATTACATGTTGGACACGTAAGAAGTTACACAGCACAAGATGCAATAGCAAGAATGAAAAGAATGCAAGGATATAATGTACTATATCCAATGGGATGGGATGCTTTTGGAGCCCCTGCAGAACAATATGCAATAAAGAACCATATTCATCCAAAAGAAGCAGTAAAGGAAAATATTAAAACCTTTAAAACACAAATGAAAACACTAGGTTTTTCATTTGACTGGGATAGAGAATTCTCAACAACAGATCCAGAATATTATAAATGGACACAATGGCAATTCCTACAATTTTATAAACATAATATGGCATATAAAGATACAGTACCAGTTAACTGGTGTCCAACATGTAAAAGTGTATTATCAAATGAAGATGCCGCAGGTGGAGTATGTGAAAGATGCGGTTCAACCGTAATACAAAAAGAAAAAAGTCAATGGATGCTTAGAATGAGCGACTATGCAGAAGATTTATTAAAAGGTCTAGATGATACTAACTTTGCAGAAAGAGTAAAATTAGGACAAATAAATTGGATTGGTAAATCAACTGGAGTTGAAGTAGATATTGATATAGTAGGTGGAGGGAAGTTCTCTGTATTTACTACATGTATAGAAACAATATATGGTATTACTTTCTTTGTAATCGCACCAGATGGTAAATTAATAAAAGAATTAATGCCTAGGGTAGAAAACAAAGAAGAAGTAGAAGAGTATATAAAAGAAACCGCAAAAAAATCCGATATGGATAGAACTGAATTAAACAAAGGAAAAACAGGATGTCTAGTTAAAGGAATAGAGGCAATAAATCCAGTAAATGGTAAAAAAGTTCCAGTATATTTAGGAGATTTTGTATTAGGTAATTATGGTACAGGTGCAGTAATGGCAGTGCCAACCCACGATCAAAGAGACTTTGAATATGCAAAAGTACATAACATTGAAATGATACAAGTAATTGATGGTGCAGATGTAAGTGAAAAAGCATTTGAAAAGCAAGATTATTTAGGAAAAGGTTGTAAACTTATTAATTCAGAAGAATTCACAGGTCTAACAGTAGAAGAAGCAAAAGAAGCAATCACAGATAAACTTGTAAAAATGGGAATTGCTAGAAAAGTAAATAATTACAAAATGAGAGATTGGATTTTCTCAAGACAAAGATTCTGGGGAGAACCAATTCCAATGATATACTGTGAAGAATGTGGGTGGCAACCAATGAAAGAAGAAGATTTACCATTATTACTTCCAGATATCGCGGAATATGAACCAACTGACGATGGACAATCTCCACTTGCAAAAATAACAGATTGGGTAAACTGTAAATGTCCAAAATGTGGAAAAGATGCAAAGCGTGAAACAGATACAATGCCAAACTGGGCAGGATCTTCTTGGTACTTCTTAAGATTTATGGATCCACACAATGAAAAAGAATTCGCATCAATGGACTCAATGAAATATTGGAATAGAGTAGATTGGTATAATGGAGGTATGGAACATACCGCAAGACATTTATTATATGCTAGATTCTGGGTACAATTCTTATATAATATTGGATTAGTACCACACAAAGAAATGATCTGGACTCGTGTATCACATGGTATGGTTTTAGGATCAAATGGTGAAAAAATGAGTAAATCAAAAGGAAATGTAATTAATCCTGACGATATAGTAAATGAATATGGCGCAGATACATTAAGAACATATGAAATGTTTATGGGAGACTATAGACAAGATGCCCCTTGGAGTACCGATTCATTAAAAGGATGTAAAAGATTTATTGATAAAATAATAAGAGTATATGATAAGGTAAATAACGAAGAAGGATTCTCGAAAGACCTTGAGTTAATTCAAAATAAGACAATTAAATCAGTTACAAACGATCTAGAAACAATGGGATACAACACTTATATCTCATCATTAATGATTCTAACAAATGCATATGATGATAAAGATTCAATCACAAAAGAAGATTATAGATTACTATTAAAATTAATGAATCCAGTAGCGCCTCACATAACAGAAGAATTAAATGAAAAATTAGGATACAAACCATTATGTGAAGATACATGGCCAACATATGATGAATCAAAATTAGTAGAAAAAAACATTGATATCGCAGTGCAAGTTAATGGAAAAGTACGTTCTACTATAAATATTAATATAGATGAAGATGAAGATTCAATAAAAGAAAAAGCATTAAAAGAAGAAAATGTACAAAAACATATTGAAGGAAAAGAAATTGTAAAGATAATTGTAATTAAAGGGAAAATTGTAAATATAGTTGTAAAATAACATTTTTAATAACAAAACTATACATAAATTCACATGAAAAGTGTCAATTCGACACTTTTCATTTTTTATATATGAAACAATATAAAAGGTGATAATATGAAGGTAAAAGTATTTGATGAAATGCATGAAAAGGATTTAGAAAAAAGTGTAAATGATTTTTTAGATGAATTAGATGACGAAGATATTGTTGACATAAAATATGAAGTATCAATTTCGATGTTTGCAGAAGAACAAATTTATTGTTTTTCCGCAATGATTGTTTATAAAAGTTAATTTGCTTTATTTCACCTGTCGTATTATAATTATATAGATAGATTATAAAAGACATTAATTATCATTAATGCCTTTATTATATATAATGTAATAGAAAGAGTGATAGTATGAAGCTAAAGAAGAATTCTTTTATGCAGGGAGCATTCATTGCGACTATTGGTATAGTTTTATGTAAAATAATGGGAATACTATATGCGATACCATTTCATTCAATAATAGGTGAACAAGGCGGAGCACTATATGGATATGCATATAATATTTATACAATATTTTTAAGTATATCACAGGCAGGAATACCACTTGCAATGAGTAAAATAATAAGTGAATATTATACACTAGGTTATTATGATGCAAAAGAAAGAGCATTTAAAATCGCAAAAAGATTTCTATTTATAATAGGATTTATTTGCTTCTTAATACTATTTATTTTTGCAGATCAAATTGGATATATAATAATGGGAAATGTTGAAGGTGGTAATACAAAAGAAGATGTTGCATTTGTAATAAGGGTAATTTCAACTGCTATACTAATCATTCCAAATCTAAGTGTAGCACGTGGATATTTCCAAGGGCATAGATTCATTGCACCAACTTCAATAAGTCAAATATTAGAACAACTAACAAGAGTTTTAATAATAGTCATTGGTAGTTTCTTAATGTATAGAGTATTTCATATGTCATTAAAGGCGACTGTAGGATGTGCAGTATTTGCCGCAACAATAGGCGGAGTTGTTTCCTATGCATATTTATTGTGGAAAGAAAAACAGAATAAAAAAGAATTTTTAAGGCAAGATATAAAAGTAAAAGAACCTAAGATAACAAGCAAAGAAATAATGAAAAAGATATTATTCTATGCAGTTCCATTTGTAATGATTGATTTATTTAGGTCGCTTTATAACTCAGTCGATGTGTTAACACTTGTTAAAACATTGGTAAATGACATTGGGTATACCGCAAAAGATGCAGAAAGTGTTATGAGTGTAATTTCAACATGGGGATTAAAAATAAATATGATAATTATATCTGTAGTATCTGGAATTATGACAAGCTTAATACCTAACCTAACTGCAAGCTTTGTTCAAAACGATATGAAAGGTGTATCAGAAAAAATAAACAAAACATATCAAATAATTTTATTCTTTACTGTACCAATGACAGTAGGATTAAGTTTCTTAGCTAAACCAGTATGGACAATATTCTATGGAGCAAGTAAATATGGCCCATTAACATATCAATACTTAGTATTTGTAGCACTAGCAACAGCAATATTTACTTCAACAGTTATGATAGTACAATTATTAAAAGAAAATAAAACAGTATTTATAAGCTTAATATTTGGAATGCTGGTTAAAGTATTATTAAATATTCCATTAATACATAGCTTTAATAAAATGGGTCTTCCTGCATTCTATGGAGCAATAACTGCAACAATATTAGGATTCTTAACATCAAGCGTAATAGCGTTAATTGTATTAAGAAAAAAATATAAATTCAATTTAGAAGAAACCGCAAAGGAATCCCTAAATATATTAATTGCAGTAATAGCTATGGTGATAGTACTTCTTGGGTTAAAGTTGGTGGTACCAATAAACACTACATCAAGATTAATGGCTATATTAGTGGTTGCACTATACGCAGTAGTAGGTGCTGCAGTATACTTATTCATATTACATAAAACAAAAAGTATAAACAATATATTTGGGGAAGAAAAAATAAATGAACTTTTAAGTAGAAAAAAGAAAACTAAAAATATCAAGCCAAAAAAAGTTGTTAAAAACAAAATACAAAAAAAGAAAAAGGTGAATTAAGTGGAATTTGTTACATTAACAAAAGAAGAATTTCGAGAATTTTCTATGAAACATCCGATGGCTAATTTTATGCAGACAACAGATTTAGGAGATTTAAAGTCAAATAATGGTATTAAAATTGACTATGTGGGAGTAAAGGAAAAAGGTAAGTTACTATGCGCAACATTACTAGAAGAAGAACCATCAATTTTAGGTAAAAAAGTATTTTATGCACCTAGAGGCTTTTTAATTGATTATCATAATAAAGAACTCTTAAAATTCTTTACTGACAATTTAAAGACATATATAAAGAAAAGAAAAGGATTTAAACTTACAATTGATCCAAATTTGGTATATCAAGTAAGAGGTGCGGATGGAAGCATAATGCCAAAATCACAAAAAGATGATGAATCATTTAAAAATTTATGTGATTTAGGGTTTGAACATTTTGGCTTCAACCTATATTTAGAAGCAAGACAAGTAAGATTTGCATATCGTATGATGCTAGATGAACCATATGATGTAAAAAAGCAAGAGTTTTCAAAAAGCACTAGAAAGAATCTAGAGTCAACTTACAAAAAAGGTTTATCAGTTAGAAAAGGCGTAGAAAAAGACCTCCCTATTATGGAAGATTTATTCAAGGATACTGCGACTAGAAAAGATTTCTTTTATAGAAAGTTAGACTACTATAAAGAAATGTATAAATATATGAAAGATCTTATGACAATATACTTTGCATATCTAGAACCTAAAAAATATTTGGAATGTGCTAAGGAAAATTTAAAAGAAGAGCAGGAAAAAAATAAAGAAATTCTAAATAAAATGGAAAAAGATATGATAGGTGCCAAATTAAAAAGTCAAAAAGAGGCAAGTGATAAAAGACTAATAAAGCTTGAAAATGAGTTAAAAGAGGCAGAAGAATTCAAGAAAAATTATCCTGAAGGAAAAGATATTGCATGTTTGCTATCTATGTGGAATGGTGAAGAATTTCTAACATTAACATCTGGAAGCTTGGAGAAATATAGAAAATTCACTCCAAAATATGCCATGTATGATGCACATATAAAGGATGCATATAAAAATGGATATAAGGCATGTAACTTTTATGGAATATCAGGAAATTTTGAAAAAGAAAACAATCCACTTTATGGAGTATATGAATTTAAACGTGGGTTTGGTGGTAATGTAATAGAATATATTGGAGAGTTTACTCTTCCAATAACAAAATTCAATAAGTTTTATAACTTTTTAAGAGGAATTAAAAGAATGATAAAAAAATAAAACGGTTTTACCCGTTTTTTTTGTTTATTTTTGCTTTTAAATTTTTGGCAAAATGATATATTCCAAAAGCAATATGATACAAATAATAAAGTGGTTTATTAAGAATTAAATCAAATTCTCCAATCAACTCAACTACATATCCACTAAAACTTTTTTTGAATGTATATAGTCCACCAAGTTCATTTTTTTCATTAAAGTCTCCAACTATACCATAGAAGTTGTATCTATCATAACCATGTTCTATAGCATATTTCATTCCAGAGAAATGCACAGCATAGGCAGATTGAAATTCCATATATTTAGCATAAGAGCCACCAACTAATGATAGAACTTCATTATCATTAATAAGGAATAAAATTCCACCTAAAGTTATAATTTCGCCATCACTTTCTAATAAGTTCTTATATTTTACTAAATTAGCTTCTAGCCTTTCAAGTTCTTTTTTAGCTTCTTTTTGTTTTGATTCGTATTTTGCCTCATTCATTTTTATAATATTATTATCATGTTTGTAAGTTCTATCTTCAATTTCATTTTTAAGTTTTGTAATATCATTATCTGTTCTTCTTACAAGATCTTTAATATTGATTTCAGCCACCAAAATTTTAAGAATACCTTTATCATGAAGATGTTTAAACATTTCTTCGTAATAACTAAGCGGTCTATCTATAAATTCTCTTCTTTCCCCAGTTTTTTCCATAATATCTTTAAACTTAGGAAGTTCATTGAATCCTATTTCTCTAGTATAAATACCAAGCCTTTCGCATTTATGTAATATTTGTCTGGTTTTAGGATCCATCTTTTTCATTATTGAATCAACTGTTTCGCCCTTAGTATCAGTTACAAACATCCATCTAGGTTGTAATGTATCTTGCATTATATTAAAACCAAAATGTTTATATCCAAGCTTAACTAAATTATTAAAAGCATTCTTATTATTTTTGCCATCTTCAACTACATTCCCATTAATATCTCTTTCTTGATAAGATATGTATGGATCTATTTTAATAAAGATACCTTTTTTATCTTTAGCGTATTTCTTAATATTTTCAGTAAAGAACTCAAGCAACTTCATATTATCATAATCAATTAAGAAACCTCTAGGAGCATAAAACATATAGTAACCAATAGGAGTTTTTTTACTAAGAAGCAAAGAAGCAGCAATTATTTTATTCCCATCTTTAACTCCTAACAAATGCATATTCCAACCATTTGCTTCTTTTAAATGTCCCCATGACGAAGTCTGATAAAAACTACTATAAGGATGTTTAGAAGCAAAATTATCAAATTCTCTTTCTTCTAATTTAACAAATTTCATTTTTTAATCCTTTCTTTGCTTTTTCTCTTTTGATTTTCCTAAGGAATGGTACAAAAGTTGTGAATATAAAGTACATAAATGGTTTTGTGACAAGATCAAATTCACCAATAAACTCTACATAATCACCACCGAATTTCTTCTTAAATTCATGTAACCCTAATCTAGGATTATCCTTAGATAAATCCCCAATTGTACCAAACTGATCATACATTTTAATACCATTTTCCTTGCAATATTTTATATGTTCAAAATAAGTCTTGTAGTTAGAAAATGTATTAGTAAGAATATTATGATTTCCAGCATACAATACCCATGCTTTATCATTATATATAATAATTGCGTGAGCATTAAGTACTATTTCATCCATATCTTTGTAAGGTGTATATTCATCTATCGCCTTTTGAACAGATTCTTTTTCTCGCAATAGTTCTTTTTTTCGTGTATTTTGTGACTTACTTAGACCTTCTTTAGGAAGCTTGTCCAATTCATTAGAAATATCACTAAGTGATTTATTATATTTATTAAAAATCTCTTTTGGATTAACACTTCCCATAAATAAAAGAAACTTATTATCTTTATTATAGATTTCATATAACTTTTTGTAGTAATCTAAGTCATATGATAAAAAATTCTTTCTTGCCTCGGTTATCAACATTAATTCACTAAATTTTTCAATGTCATTAATATCACCAATTCTAACCTTTGTATCTAAATTGATAGCTTTTTTAATTCTTTGCTTAGTGGTTTTTGAGAACTTAGATTCAATTTCTTCTAATGATTGATTCATATCAATTCTGAATGTATATCTTGGCTGCATAGTTTCAAAATTTTTAGTAAAACCTTTATGCTTAAACCCTAAACTTTTGATATTATTAAATATAACTTTAGAATCATATGGAAGACTTTTCTCATTGTAATCATTATCTTTTAATGACCAAATTATATCCGGATCAATCTTAGTAAAAATACTTTTATATTTTTTCGTATATTTTTTAATTTCTTCAGTTAAAAATCTCATAGTATTTATATCATAATAGTCAACTACAAATCCCCTAGGGCAGTAAAAATATGAATACCCAAGAAGTAGTTTCTTTTGAAGTAATAACGCAGTTGCGATAAGTTTATCATTTTCTGTAACACCAACATAATGAGGTGTTAAACCCTTAGCAACGGAAGAAAATTCTCCCCATGCATAACTTTGTAGAAAATGAGATTTAACATTACTTTTAACAAACTCTTCATACCTTTCTTTTTCTATGTCAAAAACAAATTTCATATTATCACCATCTTCTATAAAAGTATAATATTTAGAAAGCTAAAAGTCAATCTTACCAAAGGCTAAAAAAGATATAAAGATTTATATCATATAGTTTCCATTAGTATAATTTGGTTCCTTTTTAGGCAAGTTAGATACATTTTCTCCTAAAGGAAGCATAACTAATCCCTTTTCTATATTTAGTATTCTTCTTTCAAGACGTTTTAATTCCAGATTTATATTAGAAATTTGCATATTAATATTTCTAATTTCTTCCGCAAGTGGAAAATTGTTTTGTGATAGTGGAATAAACATTCCGGGATTTTGATTATTCATAATAACACTCCTCGTTTTATTATATGCATTTAAAAGATTTAATGATATAATTATTTGGGTGAATATAATGAGACTTAGAAATGTAAAAAATAAAGAAACAATAATGGAAAAATCTAAATTCCTAATAAGAGATGAAGAAAATTATAGAGGCAAGTGGAATAGTGTATTTAAAAACAACAATCCAATTGAAATAGAAATAGGAACAGGAAAAGGTAATTTTATAATAGAAAAAGCACTAACAAATCCAAATATAAATTATATAGGAATTGAAAGATATGATAGTGTTATAGTAAGAGCACTAGAGCGAATTCCTGATTCTGTTACTAATCTAAAATTAATAAGAATGAATGCGATAGATATCGACAAAATATTTGATAAAGAAGTATGTACAATATATTTGAACTTTTCAGATCCATGGCCTAAAAAACGTCATGCCCTAAGAAGATTAACAAGCAGGGTGTTTTTAGAAAAGTATGAGGAAATATTTAAAGGTGAAAAAAATATATATCAAAAAACAGATAATCAAAATTTATTTGAATACTCAATAATAAATTTAACAAACTATGGATATAAAATAGAAGATATCTCACTAGATTTACATAATAGCCAAATAGAAGGCAACATAGAGACTGAGTATGAAAAGAAATTTAGTGAAAGTGGAAACAAAATATATTATTTACATGCCAAAAAAGATGTCTAGTTTACATAATTAAAATGTAAAATTTTAATTATTATAGTCACACATAATAAATTTTGATATAATTAATTATAAGTAGGTGAAATATGAAAAAGATAGTAGTTATCTTGCTTTCAATTTTCCTTTTGACAGGATGTACATTTATAGACTTAAAAGATGATAAAGTTGAAAATATCATAAACACTGTAATACAAAAAGATATAAATCTTTATAATAATATATTTGAAGGATATAAATTTTATGTTCCAAGAGGATTAAAAATAGCAGATAAGAATAAGTACAACTGTAAAATATTGTACAACGATGACACATTCTATTTGTATGTTGATGTAGTTTCTTATTACTATAAAACTACGAAAGAATTCACGCCTAGTGATACAAATTATCTATCAAAGGAATTAAGATTTAATGATAAAATTGGATATATAGATATTACAGAAAAAGATGACAAATACTTTGTAGAGTTTATGTACAATTATGCCAAAATAGAGGCCTATCTAGATAAAGATAATTTAAATGATGCAGTATTAAATATGGCATACATATTATCAAGTGTTCAATATAATGAAAAAGTAATAGACACATTAATTGGAGAAAACGTTCTTGATTATAAAGAAGAAAAATTTGATATTTTTGAATCCAAGAGAGAACAAAGTAACTTCCTAGAATGGGTTGAAAAATATGATACTTATGATGAATCTAAAGACAAAGAAAAAAATGGCGACATATTAGATTATGATGTTGTAGAATAGGGAAGGTGAAAAAATGGGAGTTTTTGATAAACTTAAAAATGTGTTTTTTGAAGAAGAATATGTAGAGGTCGAGGAACCAATAAAAAAGACAAAGAAAGAAAAGCAAACAATTGCTAAAAAGATTGATTTACCTGAAATGCCAAAAGTTCATGAAGATAAATCAGAAAGAGAAAAAGAAATAGAAGAAGAAGTAGTCGAAAGAGTAGAAAAAAGAGGAATATCCGAAAGAGAATTAAGAAGAGAAAGAAATGAATCAGGATTCAGATTCCCAATGACATTTGAAGATGATGACTTCACTGTAGATGAAAAACCAATAAGGAAAGAACAACCGGTAAGAGAAAGAGAAGAAGTTAAACAACCATCATATCAAGATGTATATGGCTCAAAAAAAGGTGAAGAATTTCATCAACAAGAAAAACCTTATGGTGACAAGCCATATGGAAATAGTGAATATTCTCATGGCTTATATGAAGGAAGTCCATCTAAACAAGAACCAAAAGTGTTTAGACCAACTCCAATTATTTCACCAATTTATGGTATATTAGACAAAAATTATAAAAAAGAAGAAATAGTTCAGAAAAAAGAAGTTAGACTTACATCTGCATTATCATCTAAAAATCTTGACTTAGATACAGTAAGAGAGAAGGCATATGGAGATTTAGCAAGCGATATAACAGCTTCTATGATGGATGATGTTAAAGAAGAAAAGAAAGAGCAAAAAGTAGAAGTTGAAGATGTTGATAATGCATTATATGACTTAAGTGATGATGATTCACCAGCAGTTACAAATGTAACAATGGGTGATGCAGAAGAATATTTTAATGACTTAGGACTTGAATATAACATAGATTACAAGGATCATAGTAGAGAAAAAGCAACAGGAAGAAGATCAGAAAAGAATAAAGATAAGGATACTACTATAGAAGAGGAAACTCCAAAGAAAAAAGCTAAAGTTGAGGATAGCCTTTTTGATCTAATTGATTCTATGTATCAAGATCCTGAGGAGGAGGATAAATAATATGGATGGCTTAATGCAAGTATTTCCAATAATGATGTATGTATTAGGTTCTATATTACTAGTTGTAACAATAATATTAGTAATAAAGCTAATATATACAGTGGACAAAGCAAACGAAATCCTAGACAATGTAGAAGCAAAAGTTAAAACACTTGATGGATTCTTCAATGCTATTAACATGACTTCATCAGCAATATCTTCAATTGGAGATAGAATAATAGGTGCAGTTGCTGGATTATTAGGAAAATTCAAAAGAAAAAAGAAAAGAAATGAGGAGGAGGACTTATATGAGTAAAGAAAAAAAAGGTTGTGGCCTAGGTAAATTTGTATTAGGAGCTGCAGTAGGTGCTGGACTTGGAATTTTATTCGCGCCAAAAAAAGGTTCTGAAACAAGAGAGGATTTAAAGAAAAAAATCAATGAATTACTTGCAAAGGTAAAAGAAATTGATGCAGAAGATGTAAAAGAAGCAATAGAGACTAAAATTGCTGAAATTAAAGATGAATTAGAAGATTTAGATAAAGAAAAAGCATTAAAAATCGCAAAACAAAAAGCTGCTGATATTAAGAAAAAAAGTGAAGAATTAGTAAATCTTGCTGTAGAAAAAGGAACTCCTGTATTACAAAAAGCCGCTGACGAAGTAAGACAAAAAGCAATAGTAGTTGTAAAAGAAGTTCTTAAACGTCTTGAAAAAGAAGAAAAATAATTGCAAAATTAAATCATAAGTGCTATGATAATAAACATATTTAAGCGATGAAGAATTATAGTAGTATTTTTCTAAAGCATAAGAGAGTTAGTGATTGGTGTAAACTAACCTTTAGAAATATATGAATTACAAGTTTGGAGCGATAGGGTTACGCCATATAGTAAAGAGATAGTTTTCTATGAATTAAGGTGGTACCACGGGTAATACTCGTCCTTAGAATACTATCTCTTTTTGTTTTAAAAAAGGAGGAGAGATAACATGACTTTATATGAAGAACTAAAATGGAGAGGACTTATACAAGATATTAGTAGTCCAGATCTTATAGATAAGTTAAATAATGGAGGTCTAACTTTTTATATAGGAACAGATCCAACCGCAGATTCAATGCACATTGGACATTATTCATCATTTTTAATATCAAAAAGGCTTGCTAAAGCTGGACATCATCCAATACTTTTAGTTGGAGGTGCTACTGGTCTTATTGGGGATCCAAAGCCAACTGCTGAACGTCCAATGATATCAAAAGAAGCAGTAGAACATAATTTTAAAGGCCTTAAAAAACAAGCAGAAGAAATATTCGGATTTGAGGTTGTAAATAATTATGACTGGACGAAAGATATAAATGTAATTGACTTTCTAAGAGATTATGGTAAGTACTTTAATATTAATTATATGCTTGCCAAAGATAAAGTAAAATCAAGACTAGAAAGCGGTATTACATATGCAGAATTTTCATATATGATATTACAAGCATTAGACTTTATGCACCTATATGAAGAAAGAGGATGTACATTACAAGTTGCTGGTTCTGACCAATGGGGAAATATTACCGCAGGTATTGAACTAGTACGTAAAAAATTAGACAAAGAAATTTATGGTATGGTTATGCCATTAGTAACTGATTCAAATGGTGTAAAATTTGGTAAGACAGAGGGAAATGCCCTATGGTTAGACAAAAATAAAACATCTAGTTATGAATTATATCAATACTTAATTAACCTAGAGGATTCTATGATTATAGAATACCTAAAAAAGCTAACATTCTTATCAAAAGAAGAAATAGAGGAAATTGAAAAAAGACATAATGAAAATCCAGGATTAAGAGAAGCTCATAAAATTTTGGCAAGAGAAGTTATTACTGATATTCATGGAAAAGAAGAATATGAAAAAGCACTTAAACTTAGTCAAGTATTGTTTAGTGGAGATATAAAAGAACTAACTTCAAAAGAAATAGAAGAAGTATTCAAAGGTGTTCCAACATATGAAACAGAACCTGGCAAAACATTAATTGATGTATTAGTTGAATCACATGCCGCATCGAGTAAAAGAGAAGCAAGAGAGTTTATTAACAATGGTGCCATAAGTATAAATGGTGATGTTGTAAAAGACGAGAATTGTTTAATAGATAATTCAAAAGCAATAGATGATAAATATATTGCGATTAGACGTGGTAAAAAGAAATACTACTTAATAATATTAAAATAACAAACAAAAAAACCGGAGAAATCCGGTTTTTAATTTTAATATTAATACTATCTGTTGTAGAACTCAACGATTAGAGTTTCTTTAATGTCTGGATTTAATTCATTTCTCTCAGGCATTCTAACATAAGTACCAATCATTTTACCTTCGTCATATGTAACGAATTCAACTCTATTAGTTACTTTTTCTAGAGATTCTTTAACAACTTTTAAGTCTTTATCCTTATCTTTTAAAGTTATAGTAGAACCAGGTTTAACTCTGTATGAAGGAATATCAACCTTTTTACCATTAACTAAGATATGACCGTGATTAACAAGTTGTCTTGCTCCACGACGAGTAGAAGCAAATCCTAAACGATAAACTAAGTTGTCAAGTCTTGATTCAAGTAATTTTAAGAAATTTTCACCATGAATACCTTGCATTTTACCAGCTTCAAGGAAAGTTTTCTTAAATTGCTTTTCATTAAGACCATACATAAACCTAACTTTTTGCTTTTCTTTTAATTGAACACCATAGTTAGATAGTTTACCTTTTCTATCAGCTCCATGTTGACCAGGTCCATATGGACGTTTAGCTATTTCTTTACCAGTTTCTGATATTGAAAAACCAACACGACGAGCTTGTTTGTAACTAGAACCAGTATATCTTGCCATAATTTTCCTCCTTATTTATATTACATAAACAAAGAATCTTATCTTAACATTATAGGGAGTTTATTTTAATGACTTCACCAACAGCGAGGTTACTATCAAACTTAATAAACACGTTACAACATTAAAATAAGCGTAAACGCTGTTCATTTGAATATGCGTCTATAATTATATTATAAGTATAGTAAATAGTCAAGGTAAAAATCTTATAGAATAAGGGAAAAAGAGCACAAAAAGCAATAAAAAAACAAAAATCAATAAAATTTGACAAATTTATAGGAAAAATTCAATCTTTATGTTAAAATAAGTATAGAATTTAGAATAGAGGTGTTGTATGAAAAGTAAAACTATTTTGATTACAGTTATATTACTTTTAATTATTACTTTAATTGTCATTATAGTTTTGTCTAAGAGAAAGAGATCGAAAAGACTAAAGAATCTTATTGAGCAACTTGATAGAGAAAAAAATATAATTGAAACTGCACCTATTCCTTCAGAACTTTCAAAACTAGAAACCATTATTAAAAATGATAAAATAGAAGAAAAATACAACAACTGGATGGAAAGATTTGATCTAATTAGGACAGAGAACATAGATAAGATTAATGATATGATAATTGATCTAGATATAACTGGTGGAATGAAATATAATCAGTATATTAAAAAAATAGCACAAGTAGAAATAGAACTTGCAAAAGCAAAAGAGTTAACTGATACACTACTAGATGAAATAAAAGAAATAACATTAAGTGAAGAAAAATATAGAAGCATTATAACAAAACTAAAAACAAGATACAGAGAATTATCAAATTCATTTGATACTCATAAAAAAGAGTATGGTGATATTGCTGAAATAATAGAACTTCAATTTGAAAACATAGAAAAAAGATTTCAAGATTTTGAAAGTGCTATGGAAAAAAATGAATACAATGAAGTAGTTCATATAGTAAAAGCAATAGATTCAATGATAGATCATATGGGTATAGTAATAACTGAAGTACCTGATTTAGTACTTTTAACTACTAAGCTAATTCCAAAAAGAATTGAACAAATAAATACAACATATGATGAAATGACAGGAAGAGATTATCCACTTGAATACTTACAAATACCATATAATATAGAACAAACTAATAAAAATGTTAGTAACATAATAGATAGAATTAAAGTATTAAATCTAGAAGATTGTATGTTTGAACTTAAAACAATGCTTGAGTACTTGGACTCATTATTTGTTGATTTTGAAAATGAAAAACTAGCAAGAAAAAAGTTTGAAGAAGATGCTCCACTTTTTGAAAGAAAGTTAGAAAAAATAAATAAAATGGTTAGTGATATATACAATCAATTAGATGAAATAAAAAGCTTATACGATTTAAAAGATGAAGATGTTACTATAATTGATGAGGTAAATACATCATTAATAGATATTAATAAAGATTATAAAAAAGAAATTAAAAATCTAAAGAAAAGGACTATTCCTTATACTCAGGTAGTTAAAGATATAGAAGTATTCAGCAACAGATTAAAATCGGTTGATGAAGAATTAGATGTAGCACTTAAATCATTAGGAAATATGTATGAAGATGAACAAAGAGCAAGAGAACAACTAGATGAAATACAAGAATTATTAAAACAGTCAAAAATAAAAATAAGAGCATTTAAGCTACCAATAGTAACAAATGATTATTTTGTACAATTATCTGAAGCAAATGATGCAATACTTGAAATAATAAAAGAATTAGAAAGAAAACCAATAGTAATAAAAACATTAAATACAAGAGTTGATACAGCTAGAGATTTAGTATTAAAGTTATATAACACTACAAATGAAACTACTAAACTTGCAAGAATGTCAGAAATGTCAATAGTATATGGAAATAGATTCAGAAGTAGTTATGACAATATAGATCAAGGATTAAATCAAGCTGAAATATTATTCTACAAAGGAAACTATAGAAGATCGCTTGAAGTATCAATAAGAGTAATAGAAGCAGTAGAACCTAACTTTGGTAAAAAACTAGATAACTTTTATAAAAAAGAGATATAATAATCTCTTTTTTTCTGATATAATAATTATTGGTGATAAGAATGGGATTATTCAGCAAGATAAAAGAAAAATTCGTAAAAGAAAAGAAAAAAATAGAAAATGAAGATATAGTTACAACAAATGATGTAGAGCAACAAAAAAGTGATTCAAAAGAAGAAAATAAGAAAGAAAAGACTGTCGAAAATGTAAAGGTATATGAAAAAGGCCTAACAAAATCAAGAGAAAATTTTGTATCTAAACTAGTTGGACTAACTAATAAATATAAGAAAATAACTGATGAATACTTTGATGAATTAGAGGAAATTCTTATTAATGCAGATATAGGCGTAGAAACAGTTATGAATTTTATTGATAGGTTAAAAGAAAGAGTAAAGCACGAAAAAATAGAAGATACAGAGTACTTAAAAGAAATTATAGTAGATGAATTATTTATAATATATGTTAATGATGAAGTAATAACTAGCAAAATTAACTTTGCAAATGAAGGACCAACTATAATACTATTTGTAGGAGTAAATGGAGTAGGAAAAACAACAACAATTGCTAAGATTGCAGATAAATTAAAAAATGAAGGTAAAAAGGTCATGCTAGTGGCAGGAGATACATTTAGAGCAGGAGCAACCAAACAATTAGAAGAATGGGCAAATAAAGTTGGAACATCTTTTGCAGGACGTGGTGAAGGTGCAGATCCAGCCAGTGTTGTATATGACGGACTAGAAAAAGCAAAAGAAGAATCCATAGATGTAGTATTAATAGATACCGCAGGGCGTTTACAAAATAAGACTAATCTTATGAAAGAACTTGAAAAAATAAATAAAGTAATAGGTAAAATAATACCGGGTGCACCACATGAAACATTATTAGTAATAGATGCAACTACAGGTCAAAATGGTATAAGTCAAGCAATTGCATTTAAAGAAATAACAAATATCACAGGAATAGTACTAACAAAATTAGATGGAACTGCAAAAGGTGGAATAGTTTTGGCAATAAAAGAAAAAGTAGGAATCCCTGTTAAATATATTGGATTAGGTGAGAAAAAAGAAGATTTACAACCATTTGATATTGAAAAATATATATATGGTTTATTTAAGGATATGATGTGAGGTTAATATGGATAAAGATATGGATAGAAGAATTTATTTAAATAATTTATATGATTATTACAAAGGTTTATTTACAGAAAAACAACAAGAATATTTTGAAGAGTACTACTATAATAACTTGTCTCTTTCAGAAATCGCAGAGAATAATAATGTAAGTAGAAATGCTGTACACAATCAAGTAAAAATAGTTGAAACTAGATTAGAAGAGTTAGAAAATATTCTAGGATTATATAAGAAAAAAGAACAAATAATTGATTTAATATTTAATGAAGTTTCAGAACAAACTTTAGAAAAAGTAGAAAATTTACTATAGAAGAAAGTATTTATTATACTTTTCTTTTTCTTTATGATAAAATAATAATTGGTGAAGAAAAATGTTTGAAAGTTTAGGAGACAGATTACAAAACGCAGTATCTAAAATAAAAGGGTACGGAAAAATAACAGAAGATAACATAAGTGAAATGATGCGAGAAATAAGACTTGCATTATTAGAGGCAGATGTTAACTATCAAGTTGTTAAAGAATTTACTAATAACGTAAAAGAAAAAGCTCTAGGAGAAGAAGTAAAAAGAAGTATTAAACCTGGAGATATGTTTGTTAAAATACTTAATGATGAATTAACTGAATTATTAGGAGGAGAAGAAAAACCTCTAAATTTAAAAGGCAATCCAGCAACATTAATGTTAGTGGGATTACAAGGTTCAGGTAAAACCACTACAATAGGAAAACTTGCGAATTATTTAAGAAAAAAACACGCAAAAAAGCCTCTTTTAGTAGCATGTGATGTATATAGACCTGCCGCAATAGATCAATTAAAACAGCTAGGGAAACAGCTAAATATCGAGGTATATGAAGAAGGCAAAAACAATCCAGTAGAGATTGCAAAAAATGCAATTAATTATGCCAAAGAAAACAAATATGATTATGTTTTAATAGACACTGCAGGTAGACTTCATGTAGATGAAGAATTAATGGAGGAGTTAGAAAACATAAGAAAAGAAGTCTCACCAGATGAAATACTTCTAGTAATAGATGCTATGATGGGACAAGATGCAATAAACGTAATAACTGGATTTAATGATAAATTACCATTAACAGGAGTAATTCTTACAAAATTAGATGGTGATACACGAGGTGGAGTAGCGCTTTCTGTAAGACATTTAACTAATGTACCAATAAAATTTATTGGTGTGAGTGAAAAACTAGATGGATTAGATTCATTTGACCCAAAACGTATGGCTGGAAGAATTCTTGGAATGGGAGATATAGTATCCCTAGTAGAAAAAGCAACAGAAGCAATTGATGAAAAAGAAGCAGAAAAAGCCGCAAAGAAAATGCAAAGCGGTAAATTTGACCTAGAAGATTTTCTAAATCAAATGAAACAAATAAAAAAACTAGGCCCACTAGAAAATCTAATAAAATTAATACCAGGAGCTTCAAAGATGGGATTAAATAACATAAATATAGATCCAAAACAAATGGCTCACATTGAAGCAATTATTTTATCAATGACTCCTGCCGAGAGAAGAAACCCAGACATAATAAAAGCAAGTCGTAAAACAAGAATTGCTAAAGGATGTGGATTATCAGTTCAAGAGGTAAATAAGTTATTAACACAATTTGATCAAATGAAAAAAATGATGAAACAATTCACAAATGGAAAATTCAAAATGCCTTTTTAGGTATTTTTTTCTAATATACATAATTCTTAGGCCTTTAATATATCAATTTCTAGTTCATATGAATATCATAAAACTAGATAGGAGGATTTTAAATGTTTAGAGAACAATGTTGTGATAGACAAAATGAATTCAATGCTAATTTCAATGGATACAACGACGTTAATATGGATGTTGATATCAACGTTGAAAATGCTCAAATGCCTGCTCAAGAAATGGGAATGGGTATGCAAATGCAAGGCGGTGTTACTTCTCCAATAATTGAACCAGTACAAGAAAGAGTAGTACAAAGAACAATTATGCATGAAGTACCACATGTTTGTCCAATTAGAACAAGAATAATCAACAATCATGTTTATCGTCACACTTATAGGCCAAGTTATAGTTGCTGTAGTCAAGATACTGTATCAAATATACAATGCGGTTCTTGCTGTCAATACAAATAAGTTTAAAAAAGCCAGTTGGCTTTTTTTCTTTGAGAATATTTAATAAGTACATGTTATAATTATATAGAGGTTTAATATGGAAGATAGAGTAGAAAAAATATTAGATAGTTTATCAAAATCAAAATTTAGAAGTAGTTTTCATTTAAAAGAAAAAGATATGCAATATATAAAGGAAAAAGGACTAACAAAAATAAAAATTCATGCATATGATTTTGTAAATAAACGATTAAAAAACACTAAAAATGTAAATGATGGTAAACAAACACCCATAAAAGGACATCCTGTTTTTATAGCCCAACATGCAACCGCAACTTGTTGTAGAGGATGCTTAGAAAAATGGCATAAAATAAGTAAAGATAAAGATCTTTCGGATACAGAAATAAATTATATAGTATACGTAATTATGAAATGGATAATAAAAGAATGTAAAAAGAGGTATTAAAAAATGAAAGTACTAACAATTAAAGAGCCGTGGGCAACATTAATAATAGAAGGTTATAAAGAATATGAATTTAGAAGTTGGAAAACTAATTATCGCGGCAAAATATTAATACATGCGGGAAAAAGTATTGATAAAAAAGGTAAGGAAAGATTTAAAGATTATAATCTAAATTATAGCTGTGGAGAAATAATAGGGGAAGCATATATAACAGATTGTATAAAATTAAATGAAGAGTTAGTGAATAGCTTAAGAAAAATTGATCCAATTATTTATAAAAAAAGCATATTCAAGGAAGAATATGCTTGGAAATTAGAAAATGTAAAAAAATATGAGAAACCTATAAAAATAAATGGAAAATTAGGACTTTGGAATTATTATGAATAATTTGCACACAAATATAGAATTTTACAAAAATCTCTTTTTTTTTATTTATAATATTGCTATAATTAATATGATAGGATGGGTGTAGATTATGAATAATAACTATGATTATAATAATTACAATGATTACAATTCAAAAGAAGAAGCAAATAATGAAAATAAAAGTGAAGATATAAGTCTATATAATGATGGCGAAGATAAAAAACCCAAACTAGTTATAATAATTGCATCAATAATAGGAGCACTTATCTTAATATTAATATTTGCGTTTGCATGTACTAAATTAAATAAAAAAAGTTCTAATAACTACCTTTCTAGTTTAAGCGTAACAAACGCTGAATTAAAGCCAAAATTTGATAAAATGACACTAGAATATAATGTAACAACAACAGAAGATACAGTGGCAATTAAATGTAGTGCTGAACATAAAAAAGCATATACAAGTGGATGTGATAAAAGAATATATTTACAAGATGAATGTGTTGAGCATACAGTTAGTGTTACTTCTCAAACTAAACAGGTAAGAAAATATGAACTTAAAATATGTAAACAAGCTAAGGAAGCCCCTATTATAAAAGAAGTTAAAAAGTCTCCAAAAACATTTACTTCATCTTCTGTAAAAGTAGAAGTAATAGCAGAAAGCAAAAATAAATTACATGAAGAAGCATATTCATTTGATGGAGGAATGACATATCAAAAAGAAAACTACATTGAAGTTAGTGAAAATAAGTCACTTGAAATAAAAGTAAGAGATGAAAAGAATAATGAAAGTGCGCTTTTAAATGAAGAGATACAAAATATTGATACAACAAAACCAACAGTTTTAATAGAAGGAAGTACAAAGAGCGGAGAAGAAACAAGATCAAATGTTTTACTAACTGCAGTTGTAAACCCAGATACAACACCAAGTGGATATAAGTATCAATGGTATAAAGGCTCGTCTAAAATAAAAAATGCAACAAAAATTACATATAATGCAACTTCTTCAGGTAGCTACAAAGTAGTAGTAACAACAGGAAGCAATAACTCATCAACTTCAAAAGTTTATACAGTAAAGATTAAATCAACTTCTTCTGGAGGTAGTAGTAAACCTAGTGGTGGAAACAAAAAGCCAAATAAAAACAACAATCCAAGTAATAATAATCAAAAAGTACCACCAATAGTAAAAGTAAGTGGTAACCCAACAAAATGGACTGCTGAAAATGTAACTTTAAAAATAAGCGCTACTGCTGTAAATAGATTACATTCTACTGCTTATTCATTTGATGGAGGAAAAACATATCAAAAGGAAAATTCAAAAACATTTACATCAAATACAAAAGGAACAATAGTTGTAAGAGATAAAAGAGGAAATAGTACAAAATATGAATTTAATATTTCAAAAATAGATAAGACTGTACCTAAGGTTACAATAAGTGGAAATACATCACCTAAAAGTAAACTAACTGCAACAGTAACTCCAGCTTCAACAGCAAGTGGATATAAGTATCAGTGGTATAAAGGAACTGCAGTAATAACTGGTGAAACAAAACAAACCTATACACCATCAACAAGTGGAACTTATTATGTAGAAGTAACAACTGGTAGTGGAAAGAAAGTTAAGTCTACTGGAAAGACAATAAAAAATCAAATAAAACCAACAGTTACAATAAGTGGCTCAAGCGCATGGACTAATAAGAATGTGAGAATAACATCAACAATTAGAAATCCAGGTTCAATAAAGATAAATGGCTACAAATGGTATAAAGATAATAAAGAGATTGGTGGTGCTACTTCAAAAACTTATAGTGCAGGTAGCAGTGGAAATTATAAGGTTGTAGTATCAACAGGTGCAGGAAATATAACATCAGGAACTGTAAAAATAAATATAGATAAAACCGCTCCATATACACCTAAAATAGCTGACAATAGTAATAACAAAGAAGTAGAATGTCATATTATAAACGATGGAGAAATAATAGGAAAGGGAACAAGTACAACAAAACACACAGCATGTATTGGTCAAGTTGCATCTTCATTTAATTTAAATGTAGTTGAAAATGATATTGGGGGCTCAGGGATGTCAAGTAAATGTGATATTGTATGGGAGCATGATGGAGATAAAAAAGCTTGCCCAATTTATGGAAATTATAGTTCACTTGATATAAATATAAGTGAAAATTATAAAATGACTGGATACAATGGGATAAAATGGGAAACAATTAATATATCTAAAAAACCAATATGTGCCAATGGGGCTACATATGTTATTTATCTAAAAAGATGCTATGATAAAGCTGGAAATGTAAGTAATATGTTATTTTCATTTGTATCAAGAAATAGATAGTAAGGAAGTGTTACTTTTGTAACACCTTTTCTTTTTTTTTAAAATATGATATAATCAACTAGAAATGGCGCATTATTCTAGTCAATACATTATTACGAAGACGAGGGTAAAATATCGTTAAATAGCATATCTGTGAAGCGTCTGGTGTTTGCTTTACGTGCCCAACGTAGGGTGAATGCTGGATTTGAAGAATTTGTGGGCGATCGTAACGGCATACGGCAACCGACCCATTTATTCGTAGAGACCTATTCTTGTGGAAAGATCTTTATGATACTTTTTACGACTTAGGATTAAACCTATCTCGTAGTGAAAGCTATGGATAGAGTAGCTTGACTTGAGTGATAAAGGGGAATAGAGACAGCTAAAATTTGGCGTACACCATTATTTTAGTATTGCTACTTGAAACTTTTATTGCAAAAAAGTACTAGTAATAGGGGGTATTGTTTGGGAAAACCTCTAGAGTGTAGACTAATATGAGATTGCAGTGTGCACTAAGTGGCAATCAAGTCATAGATAGGGAAACCTACTATTTATTCTTTCAAAAGGGAACTGCTATACTGGTAACGGTAAGTAAGAATAAGGGAAATCCAACTTGACCTAAGGTACAGAGTTTATCATATTAGTTGCCATTTCATTATTTTTGAGGACTATTATGGAAAAGAAAAAATATAAAGAAAAATATTCAAAAAAAGTTGATAAGAAAAAAATGCCAAAAAAGATAGTTGATTTAAAATGGGTACTCACTATAACAATAACAGCTTTTTTAATATCAATGGCCTTTTCATTCTTATCAGAAACAGTTATATCAAATGTGGGTATAGTATTAAGCATAATCTTACTATTTATAGTAATAGGAATAGGTGTTTTATTTGATATGATTGGAATAAGTGTAACAGTTGCAGATATAAATACATTCAATTCAATGGCATCAAAAAGAGTTGGTGGAGCAACTGTAGCAGTTAAATTTATTAAAAATGCAGAAAAACTATCAAGCTTTTGTAATGATGTAATTGGAGATATATGTGGAATAATAAGTGGAGCATTATCATCATCTATTGCGGTTATATTATCAACAAAACTTAGCTTAAATATACTTGCAATAACATTATTAACAACAGGATTGGTAGCCGCATTAACAATTGGTGGTAAAGCACTTGGTAAAGGATTTGCAATAAATAAAAGCAATATAATACTATATAATTTTTCAAGAGTTGTTTCTTTGTTTTATAAGGGATAAAAAAATATAATTATATAATTACCCCAAAACATTGAAAATCGACTTTTTTTTTGTTATAATTTTTACAATTAGGAGTGGTAGCGTGAATATAAGAAACGAACTAAACGATGAAGAAGAATTAGAAGTAATTGATATAGATGATGACATCGAAGAAGAAAAAGAAGTAGTAGAAGAAGAAAATATAGATAAAAATACAGGAAAGAAAAAAGATAAGAAAGAAAAAAGCAAAAATAAAGATAAATCAACTATAAAAAAAGCCACTGGAAAGAGAAAATTAAAAAAAGGACTTCTTTTCCAGACTATTTTTTGTGCAGTTAGTATTATTTTTATAATTGGTTGCTGTATTTTTTATGGGACAAGATTAGTAAAATACTATAAAATATACAATCCAAAAGATTCTAATGGTAATGCAATGCAATTACTTGCAAACAAAATTACATCAGGAGCAACATTTGTATATGATGGTGATGGTATCTATTTAACTGGAGGAACTTATACATATAAAGGTGAAAAAGTAGACAACTATATTAAATATGGAAATTTAGTTTGGAGAATTTTAAAGATAAATAGTGATAAATCAATAGATATTGTACTTGATAGTTCTATAAACAACCTAAAATGGAACAGTAATATAACAGATTATTCAAAATCTGATATTGCAACATATTTAAATGATGAATTTATTAAAATTTTAAACAAGAAAACGCTTGCGCATACAATTGTATGTACTGATAAGGTAGATGATATATCAAAAATAAAATGTAACACAACAGATACATCAAACTATGTTAGACTATTAAATATTGGAGAATTCATAAATAGTAAAGCAAGTGGAAAATCATTTATTTCTAATGGAAGCAGCGTATGGCTATCAACTCGTGGAGAAAAACAGGTTTGGGCAATAAATGGAACAAGCCTATCATATACAGACCCAGCAAAAACTTATGATGTAAAACCAGTGGTAACGCTAAAAAATACTACGAAATATGTTGGCGGAAGAGGTACTAAAAAAGAACCATACGAAATAGAAGAAAAATCTAATAATGTAATGATTTCTGATCATATAAAATTAGGTAGTGATACATGGACAGTTTATAAAATTGAAGGTAATAAATTGTACTTATCTCTATCCACTCTATACGGAAAAGGAACAAAAACATATAGATTTGACCTAAAAAGTAATAAATATGACCCAAAAAAAGCATCTTCACTAGCAAAATATTTAAATGAAACATATTTGAACACATTGTCATATAAAAATAAATTAGAAGATTGTACATGGAACACTGGAACATATGAATCAAGCTATAAAGATATATATAAGGAAAAAATAACTGCTAAAGTAGGAATTAGTTCAGTAACAGATTTAAAATTTGATTCAGGTGTTAAGAATTATTATATATTAAACGGAACTAAAGATGGTAAGGCTTATTTATATAGTGATTATTTAACTGAAAGCAAAACAACTCTTGCAAGAGCAATAAAACCATCAATTTGTATTAAAAAAGCAACAATAAAAACTGGAGATGGCTCTTTAACAAAGCCTTATACATTGGAGGGATAGTATGAAAAAATTTACAATTTTCATGATTGTAGTAGATATACTAGTGGCATCTTGTTTTGTACTAGTATATGGAATACCTTCATTTAAAAATAAAATTATATCAACTGCAATGGTTACAAAAACACACAAGTATATAGCATATATATTCTACGATGAAGAAACAATTGACAAAGTAACCGCGCAAAATAGATATATTCCATTAACTGATAAAGTAAATCTAGATGAAATAGTTATAAATACTTCAGAAAGGGATTCATATGATAATAAATATGATGAAGAAATATTAACAAGAGATCCAAACAATGAAGATTACAAATATATAAAAGTAAAAGTTGGAAAATATAATGCACACTTAGTAGCTATATATGATCCATCACGCGTAAAATTAATCGCATCAAAAACATTTAATACAGGACATGGACAAGAACGTATAAAAGATATGTGTAAAAGATCAGATGGTATTGTATGTATAAATGGTGGTAGATTTAATGATACAACTGGTTATGGTAGCGATATTCCAAAAGGAACACTAATAAAAGACGGAAAAATTATATGGTCAGATACAAGCAAAGCAACGAGTTTAATAGGATTTAATAAAGAAAACAAATTAGTTTTAACCGAATCAACTGCACAAGATGCATTAGCTATGGGTATGAGAGATGCCCTAGAATTTGGGCCATTCTTAATAGTAAATGGTAAAAAGCTTCAATATGAATCATCAGCAGGAGGATACGACAGGGCAGCTCGTGTCGCAATAGCACAAAGAAAAGATGGAGTTGTATTATTTTTAGTTACTGAAGGAGTACATACAAATGGTCCATCACTTGTTGAAGTAATTGAGCTTCTAACAAAATACGGCGCATATAATGCAGCTAATCTAGATGGTGGTACATCAGCACAATTAGTTATAAATGGAACATTAATGAATAATCCACTAACAGTATATGGCAAAAAAGTTACTGGAGGAAGAAGAGTAGTAAGTGGTTTTGGATTAATTAAATAGGAGTCTAATTATGAAAAAAAAATACAAATTAAAAATAGGAAGATTATTACTAGTAATTATATTAGCTGGATTTGGAGTATCACTCTTAGTTATAGGTATAAAGAAAAATATAATTTCAGTTAATGCCCCTATAGTAAATTCAAAAAAGTATAATGAAATACCAAAGCCAAAAGTAGAAGAATCAAAAATATCGTTAATTGCAGTAGGAGACGCATTAATACATGGTGCAATATATCAAAATGTACAAAAATCAAATTATGATTTTAAACCAATTTTTAGTGAGGTAAAAAATGTTTTCTCTAGTTATGATCTTAGATTCTACAACCAAGAAACAATATTAGGGGGAAAAGAGCTTGGGTTGTCCACTTATCCACAATTTAATTCTCCAACCGAAGCAGGAGATGCATTTATGGATATGGGATTTAACCTAGTTAGTCTTGCAACCAACCATACATTAGATAGAGGAGTCTCAACAAATTGGAAAACAATAAAAAATTCAAGAGAATATTGGAACAAACAAGAAAATGTAATTGCCGCTGGCTCATATGCAACTCAAAAAGAAAAAGATGAAGTAATAGTAAAAGAGAAAAACGGAATTAAATATGGATTACTAGCATATACAACTCTTACTAATGGATTAACAATGCCAAAAGATAAGAGATTTTATCTAAATGTTTATAGTGATGCTTTAGCTAAAAAAGATATAGAAGCATTAAGAGATAAAGTAGATGTTTTAATAGTATCAATGCACTGGGGAATAGAATATTCACATGGAGTTTCACCAGAACAAAAAGCAATTGCTAAATACTTATCGTCATTAGGTGTTGATATAATAATAGGAACACATTCACATGTGGTAGAACCAATTGAGTATATTAACAATACTTTAGTAATTTACTCATTAGGAAATTTTGTTTCTTCACAAATAGGAAATGAAAAACTAACTGGGTTAGTGACTGCTGTTGATATAACAAAAACAACTGTAGATGGCAAAAGCGTGGTCAAACTATCAAATACAAAAGCCGATCTAGTTTATACATGTAAGCCAAATACATGTGGAAAAGGTAAATATAAAGTATATCCATATAATAAGTTAAATGATAGTCTATTACCAAATTATAAAGCAGAATTTAAAAAGAATATGGATATAGTAAGAAAAATAGATAAAAACATTAAAACTATATATACAAAAGAAGCGTAAAAAGAACGTTTCTTTTTCTTTCAAATCTTAATAGTTTGGTATATAATATATATATAAAATGCTAAAGGAATGTGATAATATGAAATACAAAATAATGGATGGAAACGAAGCTTGCAGCATTGTTTCATATAAATTTAGTGAGATGGCAGGAATATATCCAATAACTCCAGCTTCTCCAATGGCAGAATATATTGATAAATATGCATCATTATCACAAGAAAACTTTTTTAATGATGTAGTAACAGTAGTAGAAATGCAAAGTGAAGCAGGTGCAATAGCCGCAGTACACGGAGCTCTTCAAAATGGTACGCTTGCAACAACTTATACCGCAAGTCAAGGACTATTACTTATGATTCCAAATATGTATAAAATAGCCGGTGAAATGTTACCATGTGTCATAAATGTAGCGGCAAGAAGCTTAGCAACGCATTCATTATCTATTTTAGGTGATCATCAAGATATATATTCAGTACGTCAAACAGGATTTGCTATATTTGCAACATCCTCTCCTCAACAAGTAATGGATTTAACTGCTGTACCGTATTTATCAGCAATAAAGGGAAGAATACCATTTGTAAACTTCTTTGATGGGTTTAGAACAAGTCATGAGCTTGATAAAGTTGAATTAATAGATTTAGATAAATTAAAAAAACTAATTGATAAGAAAAAACTAAAAGAATTTAAATCACGAGCTTTAAGCATAAATAATGTGACAAGAGGTACAAATCAAAACGACGATATATATTTTCAAATTACAGAGTCAAGAAATAAATACTATGATGAATTACCAGACATAGTAAACAACTATATGGAAGAAATAAACAAAATAACAGGAAGAGATTACAAACCATTTAATTATTATGGAGACCCAAAAGCAACTAAAGTAATAGTGGCAATGGGTTCAGTTTGTGGAACTATTAAAGATACAGTTGATTATTTAAATAGTCAAAATGATTCGGTAGGACTTATAGAAGTACATCTATATAGACCATTTAGTGAGAAATATTTTTTAGATGTATTACCAAAAACAGTAAAGAAAATCGCAGTACTAGATAGAAGCAAAGAGCCTGGTGCTAGCTGTCCATTGTACTTAGATGTAAAAAATATAATTTCATCATATAATTCAAAAATAAGCGTTGTAGGTGGAAGGTATGGTCTTTCAAGTAAAAATACAACACCATATCAAATAAAAGCGGTATATAGCTATCTATCAAAAAAAGATAACCATGAGTTTACAATAGGAATAAAAGACGATGTAACTAACTTAAGTTTAGATGAAGAATACTTTGAACTACCTTCAGATGACTATGAAATGCTTATATATGGATATGCATCAGATGGAATGGTTAGTGCATCAAAAGACATAATAAAAATAATAGGTAACAATACAAATGCATATGCACAAGGATACTTTGAATATGATTCAAAAAAGGCAGGTGGACTTACAAGATGCCACTTAAGATTTGGTAATAATCCAATAAGAGCTACTTATTATGTAGAAAGACCAATGCTAGTAGTATGTACCAAAGATGATTATTTAAAAAAATATGATATGTTAAGTAATATAAAAGAAAATGGTATTTTTATACTTAATACATCAAGAAAAAAAGATGACTTGAACGAATTATTCAATAATAAAGAAAAAGCCATTATAAAGAATAAAAAAATTAAAATATACACAATTGATGCAAGCAAAATTGCATTTGAATGTGGAATACCTAATAAAATAAATATGATAATGACAACAATTATATTTAAAGTAAGTAATTTTATTCCGTTTGACTTTGCATTTAATGAAATAAAAAAGTCATTAGAGACAATATTAACTAATAAAGGCAGTGAAGTAATAGAAAAGAATCTAGCGGCAATAGATGAAAGCTTAGAAAATTTAAATAAAGTAAAAATAAATACTGATTTAGATGAAGAAGAACTAAAGATATCTAATAACATTTTTGATATAATTGATAGAAAAGAAGGGAATACTTTAACTGTTGGAGAGTTATCAAAATTCATGGATGGCACATTTCCAGGGGGATTATCTAAGTTTGAAGCCAAAAATATAGCTGAAAAACTTCCTTGTTATAATAGTGAAAATTGTATTATGTGTAATCAATGTGCATTAGTGTGTCCACATGCTGTTATTAGACCATTCTTATTAGATGATAAAGAATATATGTTGTCAAAAGAAGAGATAAGAAAAACACTAAAGGATGCATTAATCAAAGACCAAAGTCTAAAATTCACAATAGGAATAGATTACTCTAATTGTACAGGATGTGGGCTATGTAGTAAAATATGCCCTGGTAAAAAAGGCATTAAAGCTATAACAATGGAAGATAAGGAAAAAGTTCAAACTAAGGAAAATATATTAAGAAATAAATACCTATTTGAAAACGTCAGCGAACATCAACCGCTTCCTATTAACACAGTAAAAGGAAGTCAATTTGTTAAACCAAAATTTGAATTCTCAGGTGCCTGTGCTGGATGTGGACAAACTCCTTATTTAAAACTATTAACACAGTTATTTGGAGATGAATTAGTAATATCAAATGCTACTGGATGTTCATCAATTTATGGAGGAAGTATACCAAAAACCCCTTATAGTGTACCATGGGCTAACTCATTATTTGAAGATAATGCAGAGTTTGGATTTGGTCTAGCAGTCTCAGATAGAATTAATAAAGAAAGAATTAAAAAAATATTATATAAAAACATAAATAAAGTTGGTAAAACAGAAAAGGAAATATATGCAAGCTATTATAAGAAATTAGATTATGCATCAAGTTGTTTATTATATGAAGTAGTAAATAAAAATAAAGATAGAGAATTACTTGCAATGAAAGACTTCATAAAAACTAAATCATTCTGGATAGTAGGTGGAGATGGTTGGGCATATGATATTGGATTCGGCGGATTAGATCATGTACTAGCAAGTAAAGAAAACGTAAATATTTTAGTACTTGATACAGAGGTATACTCTAACACTGGAGGACAAATGTCAAAATCCAGTAGGATGGGTAGTGTAGCAAAATTCGCGGCTAGTGGAAAGAAAACACATAAAAAAGACCTTGCTAGAATTGCAATGTCTTATCCACATGTATATGTAGCAACTATTTCATTAGGAGCTAATATGAACCAAGCCATTAAAGCATTAGTTGAGGCTAAAAATCATAATGGACCATCTATAGTTATTGCATATGCACCTTGTATTGCACAAGGAATTACAGGTGGAGTAGTAAATAGTATTGAAGAAGAAAAAAAAGCAACTTTATCAGGGTACTACCCACTATTTAGATATAACCCAGATACAGAAGAATTTAACTTAGATTCAACCGCAGACTTTACTAAATACTTTGATTTCATATTAGGAGAAGATAGATATCGTGCTTTAAGAAAAGTAAACCCTAAAGAATATAAAAGCCTGTTGGAAGGAAACAAAGAAGAAGCAATAAATAGATATAATTATTATAAAAGTTTATCTGAAAAAGAGACTAAAGAATAGTCTCTTTTAATTATACAAAAAAGAAGCTGTTCCCCCTGAGAAACAGCTTCATAAAAAAGAATAAAAAGGGGTTGGCTAGTGTGATACTAGCGACCAATTCGCCATTTGTGAATTGGTGATTCTTATCATAATTGCATTTGCATATTTTGTCAATAAAAAACTAAAAAAATTTTAAAGTTTTTATAATTAATTAAAATTTATTAAGCGTTATTTAGTTATATTTTACTTTATTTATGATGTGTTTTTGTGGTATAATATGCAACAGGGAGTGATAGTATGAAGTTATCAGATGTAAAGGGAATTGGTCCCAAAACAGAAACCTTACTTAACAAAATAGGTATATTCAGTTTTGATGATTTGGTAACTCACTATCCATTTAGATATGAAATTCTAAAAAGAAGTAATTTAAAAGATGAAGAAGCATTAGAAAAAGTAATAATTGATGGTAAAGTAGAAAGTATTCCGATACTAGTTAGATTTAAGGGTAATTTAAATAAACTAAACATAAGACTAGCTACAAAGGATGGAGTAGTTGGAGTATCTATATTTAATAGAGCATTCCTAAAACCTAACTTAAAAATAGGAACAAGTATAATAGCAATTGGTAAATATGATAAACAAAGAAATATATTAACAGCAAGTGAGATTAAGTTTGGGTCACTATCAAACAAAGAAACAATTGAGCCCGTTTATCATACTACTAGCGGTATAACAGGCAAAGTATTAGCAAGCTATATTAATAATGCGCTTTTAAAATATGGAAATCAAATAACTGATAACATACCAAAATATTTATTAGATAGATATAACTTTAATAACAAAAAAACAGATTTAAATATTGTACATAATCCACCTGATTTTGAAAAGTTAAAAGAATCAATGATAAGACTTAAATATGAAGAATTGTTTGAATTTACATTTAAGATTAATTATTTAAAAGAGCAAAATAAAAAGAATGCTGTTGGTATAAAAAGAGAATGTAATAAAATGGAACTGGATAAAGTGATTAAAAAACTTCCATTTAAACTTACTGATGATCAAATAAAAGCACTTGATGAAATAATAGATGATTTAAGTAGTGATCAGAAAATGAATAGATTATTACAGGGTGATGTAGGTAGTGGAAAAACAATAGTTGCATTTTTAGCAATGTATTATAATTCAATTTGTGGATATCAAAGTGCATTGATGGCACCAACAGAAATATTAGCAATTCAGCATTATAATAATATAAAAGAAGTATTTAAAGATTTAAATGTTGAAATAGCACTACTTACAGGTTCTATATCAAAAAAAGAAAAACAAGATATATATAAGAGATTAGAAAGTGGTGAAATCTCGGTAGTAATAGGAACACATGCATTAATTCAAGAAGATGTAAAATATGGTAATTTAGGGCTTGTCATTACAGATGAGCAACATAGATTCGGAGTAAACCAACGAGCAAATCTAAAAAATAAGGGAATCGCAGTAGATGTATTATATATGAGTGCAACGCCAATACCAAGAACATATGCACTAACTATATATGGCGATATGGATATATCAACCATAAAACAACTTCCATCTGGAAGAAAGCCTGTTAGAACAGTAGTTAAATCAGAAAAAGAAATGAAAGATGTTTTAACTAGCATGCATGAAGAATTAAAAAATAATCATCAAATATATGTTATAGCGCCATTAATTGAACAAAGTGATAATTCAGATATGACTAATGTTTATAACTTAAGAGATAAAATGAATCTAGCATTTGGTAGTAAATATAATATAGATATAGTACATGGTAAAATGAAACCGGAAGCAAAAGAATTGATAATGGGTGAATTTAAACAAAATAAAATAAATATATTAATAAGCACAACCGTTATAGAAGTAGGTGTAGATGTTGAGAATGCTACTATGATTGTTATATTTGATGCAGAAAGATTTGGATTATCCACACTACATCAATTAAGAGGAAGAGTAGGTAGAAATAAATTTGAGTCTAAATGTATATTAATTAGTAATACAGAGAAAGAAAGATTAAAAATAATGGAAACTACTTATGATGGATTTGAAATAAGCGAACAAGATTTTAAATTAAGAGGAGCAGGAGACTTATTTGGAGTAAAACAAAGTGGTGACATGTCATTTAAAATAGCTAATTTAAAATCAGATTATAAGATTCTTGTACAGGCCAAAAAAGATTCTCTAGAATTTTTAAAGTGTAAAGATAATAATACAGATGCTTTAAAAATAAGGCTTATAGATACAATTAATCATAGTTAGAGTGTAAACCATAAAAAAAATAAATAATATAAATTGACTTTTAACAAAATCCATATTATGATTAGTACGTATGATGGTAAACGTCATACATAATTGAACGCACTTACGGTCATATAATGTGAGTGTGTATTCAACCAAAACCCCCTGAAATCCCAGCCGAGAGGCTGGGATACTTTGTTTTATAA